>WLWD01002374.1_pt1 | contig 99062 bp, 55 predicted proteins | sample 6712731 | NCBI WGS metagenome assembly WLWD01 (sample SAMN12718690, study PRJNA576275) | sponge metagenome | isolation source: marine sponge | host: Mycale hentscheli | place: New Zealand: South Island, Marlborough, Capsize Point | collected 2014-11-01
ACACATACACATCATACACACACATAGTACACACATACACATCATACACACACATACACATCATACACACACACAGTACACACATACACATCATACACACACAGTACACACATAGTACACACATACACATCATACACACACATAGTACACACATACACATCATATACACACATACACATCATACACACACATAGTACACACATACACATCATACACACACATACACATCATACACACACATAGTACACACATACATGTATCATACACACACATAGTACACACATACACATCATACACACATAGACATCATACACACACATAGTACACACATACACATCATACACACACATACACATCATACACACACACAGTACACACATACACATCATACACACACATAGTACACACATACACATCATACACACACATAGTACACATCATACACACACATAGTACACACCATAGTACACACATACACATCATACACACACATAGTACACACATACACATCATACACACACATAGTACACACACACACACACATCATACACGCCTAATTGCACTATATACATTCAGTATGTAAGAATGTAAAATTTACCAAAACTATTTTCTGCGCCACTGGTGATGACTTTCCTATACTCCGTAATCCACTGCTCCACAGTTACATCTGAGACTGGTTCCTTCATAGTACTGGATAAAGAGGAACGGAAATTCTCCAACGCCAGCTCAGTTACTTTATGGAGTTCAGTTGCCCTAATCCAACGATTGCTGAGTAGTTTTGCTAAATAATAATAATAATATCTTAGTAGGTTTGAACGACAAAACAATGGCAACATGTAGTAGTTCTTACGTAGTTTGTATTTCACTCCCAGTCCATAATACAATAGAGCATGAGTAAGAATATCTACTCTGTGAGCTGGGCGCATTTCCTTTGTCATGCGAGAGAATCTTCTAAGAATAGACCACATCCGTTCCATGACTTCTCCATCGGATAATCCAATACCTGTACTATGAAGAGGGCTGTACATGACCTATCAAAATAAAAAACACATGTTGGTTAGCAACAACAAATCTCTAAATAAAGCCTCAACACGTGTAGCCCACTCAAAGTGTGAACTACCATGCTCTCCAATAGCAGTGTGGCGAGCAAGCCGCTACAGTAACGACTATCTTGCACATGCTAGATTTGGTGGTTAGTACAGCATCATTATTGCAGGATGACAACTACGCATATTGTCAGGATTTAAAATATTTGACACCTTACCAACTTTATGCCAGTGCATCTACAATCACTACTACCTACTTCTCAAAGTTGTACATCATAATAGCATTACACACAATGAAAAAAAAAAACACACAAATAATTCGATTTTTACATATTAGTCCTCATTAAAATTGTCGTTGAAACAAAGCGTTAAAATCAATGACTATACATCATAAAATACAGCATTTTTTCCTGAAGTCATTAGTGCAAGCCATGGACTATAGGCCCCAGCCCAGAAGTGGCCACTCCCACAACAACAATAAAAAAAAAAGGGAAAGAGTTAAAACAGAATTATATTTGTGGATAGTCATCAATAGAATAAAAGTGCTTCATATTTTAATACTACATGTATCACTCCAATTAAGAGTGATGTCACGTACTCTGATATAACACAGGCTGCTATATAATTTACCTGGCAAGCTGCTTTGTGGCCATAAGCGTGAAAAGAAGGTAACGCAAATTTGATACGATTTAATAAAGCACTGCCATCTTTGGAATTCTTGAGATGTTGCAACAACATACAACATATGTCATACATGACATGGATCTCTATTGATGCTGGAAAACGCTGTATCAGCTCTTGCAATTGCCAGATGATGTATGACAATCTAAAAACACAAGACAATAGGTACACATTCAGGCCTTCATGTAAAATGTTCACAAACGGGGGAGGGGGGGGGCAAATTTTGAGTTTTTAAAAATCATTTGGGGGGGGTATAACTTTTATGTGTATAAAGCCTCATCCATTAGTATATCTTTGTTGAGGAAGTTAGCCAAATTAAAAAAAAAATAGATGACCTAAAATGTCAGAGGCCAAGGAGGGGAGGCGAGATTTGGCTAAGGGGACAATGCCCTCTTAAATGAAGCCCTGATTTAACAAGGGTATTGACCATGCAGTTACGTAGCCTATGTAACTCATTTCACTGGAAAACAAGGCCAAATATGTTAAATCCATGAAATGAGGTGCATAGCTAGCTGAATATAGGAGATTCATATACATACATTGTGATTTTCACTTACCGTTCCCCATGCTTTAAATTAATGAAGAAAAGCGGGAATTCATGCCTGCAGGCAATGCCAAATAATGCTGTCTCGTCCAGCGCATGATAACGCTTTGATGATCGTAGGCTATCACCAGCAAGGAAAGTGCTACAACCCTATGAATAAGACAAGATATGTGAAAAGAATGAAAGAAATGTAACATTGTATAAGTGAAGCAAGTGCTACACGTTCATGTCTAAATTAATGGCATGTCAAAGTTCAACGTGTGTATAGGCTCATAGGTCTCATGGGACAATTGCCAATGATACTGAACAACACTCTGACATACATAAATGGTAAAATATTGTTAGGCGGTTAGCATAACTACAACCCATAACACATAATGCAAAGGATTTGGAATTGAGTTTGAATGCTCACCTTGGTCACTTTTTTTGAGGTGGTATTATATGAAGCCACATATTCATCCACTTCATTTTGATCACCAAAGAATACAGACCCATGCAAAGCATCTCTGTGGCTAATTCCTGCAGCCTTTTTTCTTGGAAGACCAAAGAGTGCATCTGCTGACAGAACTAATGCTCCAGATTCCTATAGAAAAAAGCAGATATGCATCTTTACAAGTGAATAAAATATTCTGAATGAATGTGATAATGTGCATTAATTAGACCAACATAAGTGAGTACTAAGCAGGTGAACGAACAAAACATAACAAAGATATCACTATTTTAATTACATTAGTTACCTTTGGGCAAGCTGGACACACATTGCCTTTGTCAAGGCCAGAACAAATGAAAGACTGTCGTAATTCCACACCTTTAGCCATCTATACTCCTCAAAACAGTCTATCATTACGGCATAAAAGTTTCATCCCTAAAACCACCAATACAGTAGTACTTGATATATTTAATAATAAAAAAGATTACACTCGCCTTAGTCAACGGATGCTTGCATTTAAAAGCAATGGCTTTACAGAAGTCATTTAGTGACACCTGAGCCTCCAGAAGAAGCGCTTCTGCCCAATTCAAAAACTCAAAGGAGAATGCAAACTGAGGTCGCTGAGGAGATGACGGCCAAAGGCGTGCCCGTACCATAGTTATCACAAGTGGTTCACAGGCACACGCTGTAAACTTGATCTCATGCTCTTCACCTATATTAAAAACAACAACTTTTTTACATGATTAATCCAATTATAGTGAACTACAACTAAGTGCATTGCTAAAAAAATAATATAAAATAAAAATTATGTACCTTTAAATTTGATTTTGGCACTCCATATTCGGACAGTACATGCAGTGATATAGTTACTTGGATTAGATACTTAACACCACTTCAGTAAACACATGAACTATAACTAGCATGTGTTCCAATAGCAGAAATATGGCGATTGAGCCGCCACACCGCCACTATTCCGCGCATGTGGGCACTGTCAAAATATGAAGTTAACATTGAGTAAGCGTTCTGTCACAAATTTTTTTTTACTAGAGCAGAACAAGTATGGACACACTGCATGTAATGGCAGAGGCTCCAATGTTATGGATTGAAAAAGGACTAAAACCCAGAAATACCATATTTCCACAAATAGAATGCACGTGGAGTATTATTATGAACCCTTCAAACTGTGCACAAACTATTCAATTGCGTTACCTATTCTTTACAAGTTTTAGAGCCACTGGTAATTGCTTTATTGTTGTGTCAATAATTGGCTAGAAGTTGAACATTAGAAGTCAAAGAAATGAAAAAATTATAATTGGTAATAATCGAGTAAAAATGTGTGAGTAACATTACTTCTAAATTAGTTAAACTTATAGTACATTTACAGAAAATTCTTCTAACAATAAAATAAAAAATCTGAAATAAAGCAAGAAATTCTAAAGCAAGAAATTCTGAAACAAATAAAACGAAGTAAAAATACTACAGTTATTCATAATGTAGCCAAAAACAGGATATTTTCCTACATCACTGGGTAAGCCAGCTACGGCACAAGAAACAACACCTTACCAACTCTATGCCTACACACCTACTCGCGAATTGTTCCAGCCATCATTTTTTGATGTACTTGCATCTAAACATATTACACCGTAGATAGTGTCTTGCTCACTCATGCGCCGAATAACAAAACCTATGTAATTACTTCATTGTTGCACAAACCATTTTCCGAGATACAAGTAAGTGGAACCAAGCAAGTTGACGAGCAGACGTGATTCCTCACATCAATGACTTTGGCAGTATGAAAAGATATGAACATTCAATCCTACATACAAATATGAAATAGTTTTACTATAAGCACCACTCGTAAAAAGCCATTGAAAGTCATTCTGTTCAAATGGAATAGCCTAGGGGGGGAGGATGAATTAGTTGTGAGTGGAAAGGTTAATAAATGAGGCATTTAGTTATATCATTAGCGAGTGATACCAGTACCATGCTATTATGCACAAAAAAATACAGTTATCCATTAATGCATGTTAAATGTAATAAATGTCACTATTGTCATAACATTGTACTTACCTCCCAAATTTCACCCTTGTGGAATAAATTGGTTTTTACATGTGCGGCCGAATAGCAAGATAAACAATAAAACAGTGAAGAACTGCATTGCAAACAGCGATGAGATGCCTTATTTAACCCACACACAAAACACAGTGTGTCTGGTGGTAGCGCTTCTGATTCCACGGATGCTTTCAATAGCTGATGTCTCATCTTCTCCCAGGACTCAACAGATTTTTTCTGAAGCACTTCATGTACAGTGGGCAAAATCTCAGGATCAGATGTGGTGTTTTCAGGTAGGTTTTCTGCCACTACTACTCCATCCAAAACAACGCCAGGGGTTGAATCCTGTCTCTTCTTCTGAAGTCCTTTACCTTGGCACCCACGAGGAACTGACCTGTGACTGACACGGCCAGAGGAAGATCGCACTGTAACCTTAAAAGAAGGCAACTTGCCACAAGATCGTCTAGCCATTTTGATTAGGAAAGGGTCACTTCCCAGATATATCTTCAGGTAGTTTGGAAAAGATCGTTAGGAGTGGAGCACCTTCACCCGTCACCCGTGGTACAGGGTTTCTGTAATTTCTGTCAGCGGTGACGGGGTTAGGTGCTCGAAGCGGGTGCTTATGTAGAGGTGTGGCTTTCCGTGACGTAGAATTAAATACGCGTATAAAAACTGCGTTATCATCACTTCAAATGCTTTTTTTGGTGGAGATGGATTACAAAGCTTTAGTGCGTGCGGTTGCGTTGGAACATGGATACATACTTCGTAGAAAACAGGGAGAAGCAATTCTTGCATTTGTACAGAATCAAGATGTCTTTATTTCTTTACCTACTGGTTATGGCAAGTCACTACTTCCTCCCATTTACCAAAGTTGAGGAATATGGAAAATAAGAGCACAGTAACAGATTTTCAACAGCAAAAGCAGTACCTCAAAGCCATCTTGGAACCTAGGAATCCCTGTAATACTTACGCGCGAGTGTGATATTTGACGACCACAACGCCCAGTTACGGTACCTTCCGAAAAACGGACAACCACGGTACAGCGGACAAATACAAAACTACGGATGGATTTCCAATTGAAAATTGTATATTAGTAGCTTCCGAGATGCGGACCTTCCGAGTTCCGGACAACGGACAGAACAGAATTCCCACTATTGCTACACCGTACAATAAGTGCACTTAATGGACATTCATTGACACGTATCAAAATTTACTACAGTTCAGACAATTTTCAACAAGTTCTATCTCGGTTCCACAGAGGCGGTAGATGAAGTGTATTTCTAACCCGCAGCCCAGTCACGCGTAGCCAGACTTTTACCAATCGCTAAAGCGGGAAAGGGGTGGACCTAAGGCAAGTTGTGCTTGCACATCGTACTCGGTGTGCATAATATAAGTGTGATATTTTAGCGACCCTTTGCTCTAACTTCCCCAATGAAATTCAGTTATGACTGAGATAGAGAATCCAGCTTTTTTAATCAACAGGAGGAGAAGATGATAATGGTGACAACCCATTTGTTTTCTCCTCCACCAAAGTTGAAGAGCTTCAAAGAAGCAATTGGAAAATGTAAGCTTATATTTGGAGCATCATGACCACATAAAAGAATCCAGAGAGTAAGGACCAACTATAAACAGTATTGTGAACTTAAAATTTTTTAATTGTTGTGATTTTTTTTTTGTTCAAAAAAGCCAGTATACTATGTTCTACTATTTTATTTATTTTATTTTTCACTCAATTCATACAATCTAATATACTTTGTACAATCAAATTAGTCAAAAAGTGATGGTTTCCGAGAAGGGACAGCTTCTCAACAATGGACAAAACTGGTGTTCCCATATTATCCTTTATTCGGAAGTTCGACTGTAATTGCATTCCTTTAGCACGAAACTATGTACAAGCCCTCTGTCCCTCCTCCGCGCGAGCGGATAATAAAAGAGAAAGGGGTCTGCCATGCGAGACTAGATATACATTATCAACGCGAAACTTCAATTCTTTCAACTCAATTAACTTCCCTGAGTATAAAGCGAACTACACCGCTGACTACAAGTAATTATTTGCTCATGTGATTGTGACGTGACGCTAGGGGGCGTTGCCCATAAAAACGCTTTCTGAACGATTAGCCCGAAATTAAAAATGTAGCACAATAAAAGGTCTTAAATCTTCGACGTGAGTAAGTTCATACCTAGATCAACTGTTAATTGTCAGTAATCTCAAAAATCAGAGCGTGATAGACAGACAGACAAACAGTCAGACAGGATGACTACTATAACCCTCTCCCGCATGCGTGCTGAGGGTTAATAAGCTTGGTGAACATCTAGCAAGCTAAATTTTCCAGTGCTTGATGCTAATCTTTAAAGTACAAAGGTGAAAGTAAACTAAATACTGCTATTGTGTAAACATAGAAGAGATGACTGGTCCAACTTATGAATTGAAAATGTGCAAAATACGTATTCATAATAAATGAGGAAAACATTATTATAAACTGCTGTATACATAATAGTAGAAAACATAAAATAAACTAAATAGTCCATGAGCAATTCTCACGTATGATATAGTACTATTTATCTTTCAGAGGCCTTCCTTTAGTTTCTATGGGCAACAACATTGACAGGATAGCAAACACAATGCAAGATCCAGCATAGAGACTGATGGAGACATAATCATTAGCAGTAAACACCACCTGAGCTACCACCGGAGTGAGGATTCCTCCAACACGAGCGGCTACATTGCACACTCCGAGACCCAAGGCCCGAGCCTCAGTCGGGTAAACTTCAGGAGTGTAGACGTAGACGACCTGAAATACGCCAGACACAAATGCCCTGGCGATAAACAGAAAAACTGTCAGAATTGTCTTAGAAGTACAAATAAGGAGCAGAAGAAAACTGCTAGCTGCCATAACAAATTCAACGGCCATTGTCTTCTTCCTTCCCAGAACATCAATAATAAGGAATGTGAGAATGAGGCCAGGAAACTCTGCTGCTGACGCCCAGAGTATCTTCACATAGTCACCGGTGTCAAGCTCATTGCATTCAATTGAAGAATTCCGGGCGCTATCAGTGATCCCGCAGTGCGGATCTGAGCTGAGCATCGTGGTAGTGAGAATGACCACACCGTAATAGGACCATGCTGCACCATACCATAGGAAAAACAACAGAGCAGTGGTCAGCCACATCCTGTTTTCAAACAGTGATGTAAACTGCCTTAAGACTACCAGCGCTGCTTTGGATGTTTTCTTCCAATGTTTAGTCTGATGCTCACTTTCATGACTTTCTTGAAGAAGCTTAGACACTTCTGCATCACTAAGTGGTGCGTCTCCCTCCTCAACTCCATAGTCTCCATTTGAATGGGTGTATTTCTCTACCCCACCATCTCTTAGAGTTTTACTCTTGGAGATATCCTGCATGGCTTTGGCTTCACCAATCTTTTGAGTCACTTCTAAATCTTCGTCAGCTTCTTGAGCAACAAGCTTACCAGATAGAGGCTTTTTGCAGTTAAATTTTGCTATTTTTTCAATGACCCTTTGGGCTTTCTTAGTTTTACCCTTGACGAGATAAAACCTGGCTGATTCTGGCACCAAAGGGAACAATAGTAATACAATTGCCATAGGAGATGCTGACAAGCCGAGAAACCAGTGCCAGTTTAAATGCAACACTCCAAACACCAGGATGGCTAATGCAGCACAAAACATGGCGCCCACTGTCCACCACATGGCTATGACAACCAACCAAATGCCCCGTCGTTTTCTTGGTAGGAACTCGGCGTAGTAAGTGACCACCTGCATGGTGCCTCCAGAGCTGAAACCAACCCCGAAGCGGCAAATTAGCAACCACGGGTAACCGAACTTACGGCCATCGTCTGGAGAGACCTGTGCAGCGCTCAGAAGTCCAAAAATTAGCACACATATATCCACCAACAGCAAAGATGTTTTACGTCCAATCAAATCATTTAGAAATCCCCAGAAGACCACACCTATCAATAGGCCAAAGAACACAACTGAAGTGACAGCTGCTTCTTCCACGGTACTTAGTTGCCACTGGCACTTTAAGATGGGAGAAAGAATTGAAAGTATCATTAGTTCCATGGCATCTGCTACCCAGATAAGTCCACAAAAGACAGTGATCAGAACTTGGAATGGTCCAAAACCCAATTGATTCACAGCTTCATCAACTGTGTACGTTTTTTTACCTTCTTCTTGGTCATATGGAGTGATACAATGCTTTTCATTGCTTCCTTTAGTGCAATCATAACTAGACAGCAGGCCTTCTTTTATCGAACTATCACGATTCTTCATGTTGGACATCGCTGATAAGAGTGTGGTAGGATAAATACACTCACTTTGCTTAGCTATAAAGTTTTATAGCTGTCTTATGCATGGTCAGGATGTATTGCATGTTTTAAAGGCAAAAATAATCAGTTAGTGTTGATTTAGACAAACAACAGCTATTTCAAAATTCTTTATGGATGGCAGGAAGGGAGTGGCTCTATCATCACTGTACACATTTGTACATGGCTACACGATACCATAACTTAGAGTAAATAATGCAAAATAGGTACATGTCACATTACTTCTGCTACTGTAGTATGTATAATATATATACACAATAATACATGTACTGTATATACAGAGCAGAGATATGTTTGTTATTTTGGTCAATGTTATTGTATTGGAGGCTAATTATAATAAACAAATGCTTCGTGGTTATGAAAGTTGCATTTTTTCTACAAGATAAGTTTACTTCTTAGTTTCAAACTCATGACTGGCCCTTGGCAAATGCTCCTGTAGACTGCTGACCCTGAGGAGGCTCCTAAAGCTTAAAATAACAAAGATAGTGCATGGCTTGCCATATTTATTTCCTAACATCTGTTATGGTAGCTACTACTACTTCAATAGATAAAGGCATAGCTACTAATTAAGTAAACAGCTAACAAAACGTGTTCATTAGTCTTTCATGGTCACAAAGATAATTCTATCATCTAGCTAACTAAGATCTCTCCACTGGTGCACATACATGTTTGGTGTATATACCAGCAGAAAATTGGATAACAAAACTTATTTATATATAACATATTGCTTCATAGTGACTAGCCACTCAAGCCCTTGACATAGTCCATTATAACAAGTAGATGGTTGCAATTACCAACTATACTGCAGTTGAAATTCTTCATGACTTGCACTTTTTGTTGGAAAACAACATTTATGTACATAATAATGTGTTAAGAAACAACAAAAATCCTGCTAATACACTCTGAATTGTTTCGCTATTGGTGCTGTGATAGCTCAGAACATATACAAAATATTTTATCATTTATTGCACTATTGATCAAAAGATATACACAGGCACTAATTTATCTTCACATTTAAAACCCAGACTTCTCTTCAAGATTGATTAATCCATACCTAACAAGCTACAATGCCAAGCTGAAATTCATGCTAGCTATTTGATCACTACTCCATTCATCAATTTGAAAACTAGAATGCAAATAGCATGTTCCACTAAGCATAGACAGGAGAAGGTAGCGTCACTCAACCACCCAATGTTTCATGGTGTAGAAGATTAGCAATGGTGAGAGATATGTTGTACAATGGAGAAAGTAAGATTGCAAAATATTGAAGCTAAATGCAGCAAAGAATGTGTAAGAAGGGGCACTACACAATAGTATTGATAGTAAAATACCCTCACAGATTATATGTGTAGCTTACGTAAAACTATTCTTGCATCAAAATAAACATTTATAATAGCTACTACCACTCCCGTCCGTAATGGCGAAAAAGGAGTGGGTGAGACACCCTCGTGTGGAACTAAATAGAGATTCATTAATTTTTTTCTCCTTACTCAATTTTGCCACCTCTATTAGCGTAAGTTCTGCTGTACGTGGGTATGGGGATAACTTGCGCGGATCAATTTTTAGCCGCTTTCGGGGGACTTAGCTAGCATAACCCAAACTACACTAGGGCTAAAAAAACTGAAGGTAAGAAGCCAAAAATTTGTTCTAAGAGGTGCGGTTGGTCGCTGCCACCTTAATCAACCAACATTTAATGCCTGGAGCAATAGGAGATATAGATTTACTTAGAGTCAGGACAGTATATAAATGGTGTGTGCGTGTGTGTGTGTGTGTGTGTGTCAATTTATGACCAAAACCCTCGCAGGACAAACAGAGAAATGTATTCATCAAATACATTACTCTATCCAAACCCATGAGTATACCACTCCAATTATGACCGTCTACAGGAAAATCGGGCACAACGCGGCCCAGACGAAAGATTTTTTTGCGACGTCTATGCATGCCGCGTTGTGCCCGATAGACGGTCACAATTTAGCATCACCACCTCCCTAACACTTCTAATGTATGGGAGTGTCGAAACTAATACATCTACAGTGGAGCACGAAGATGAAAATATTGAATGGGAGGGGGGTGATGTTAAGAGCGTATCATTTGTTCCCCCTGAAACTCATTTTGCCCCCAGAAAATAAGTATGATTTTTATGCCTACATTTGCCACAAAATTATCATCAATTTTATTGAAATGAGAAATTCCCCCAAATTTTCAAAAAATGTTGAACAATAATTTACTCATCCTGTGCCTCACCAATCTTTAAATGTTAGAGTACTTGATACTTATTTAATAACAAATACACTGTACAAAACATTGCTGTGGAGAGGAAATATTGAAAGCTATTATAGCATAAACATATGTGACAGTGCCTAGGAAAAGGGACCTTTTCCGTAACAAAGTGAAAAATGAGTTATTCATACCACTGTGTAGAGCACTTCTTATGGAGTGTTTTGATATCAAGTTTATAGGCAGGCGCTCCTTGGTTCACTAAATATACGAGCGGCAATCTGACCATTTTGAGCACAGTTATTTCGAGAAAACTGCAATTAAATATATATTATTCATTTGATACAGGAGAATATCACGAGTCTGTTGGCTTAGTATTTACGCGAGTGCCGCAGGCACGAGCGTAAATCCCGCCAATCAGACGAGTGATATTCTCGGGTATCCAATGGATAATAAATTTATTAGGTACTGCTCATGGCAATACCTTGGTAACAAGAAATTTACCTAGGGGGACGTAATAACCCAACGTAATAACTATGAACACAGGTGATATGGAAAAATATTGCCCTAAGCCACATCCTGTTTACTTTAATGCATTTTCTATGTGGCAACAGTTATCAGGCTCTGTTCAGTACCTAATTGGCGAGCGAGCGTAGCGAGCGAGACACTTACAGGGGTAACACAATCGAAAATCGGGGATGTTTATTTATTTATTGGCGAGCGAGCGAAGCGAGCGAGACACTATCAGGTGTAACACAATCGAGATTTCGCTATATTTATTTATCTGTTTATGGGGTACGTGAGACTTCTGTTTTCGCCCGCGCTTCTAATTACGTAAGTTAGGTAAAGCGTTCACAGTTCCAGTATTTTTCAATTAACTAGCGCGGAGAATCCTGCTGCACTGCCTTACGCAACTTTGTTTAGAACTGTGCTAGCGATAGCTAGAGTTTTTGGTGTTCTTCATACTTTAATCTAAGCATGGAGATGTTGAAAAATCAAACTGAAAAAAAAAACTTTATAAATGAAGATGAACGAAGAGCTAGACTTGATAAAAAGAATGAGAGAGCGAGAGCCAAGAGAAGGACAGAAACTGAGGAAGAGAAAAGGAAGCGGCTTGAAAAAAGGAATGAAAAAGATAGAGCTAGAAGAAGAGAGGAAAGCACACAAGATAAGAAGATTCGGTTGGGGAAAAGAAAATTAATATATTCTGAAGAAAGTCCCCCAAAAAGAGTCACCAGGTTAGAAGATAAGTCTGCACTTCAAAGGAAGCATATTCTAAATGAAACAGCAGTGCAAAGAGTTTCAAGGCTTGCTTATGTCAGTACACTTCAAAAGAAGCGGCGGGCAGCTGAGTCATCAGAAGAAAGGGCAGTTAGGCTTGAACACGACAACACATTTAAAAAGAAGCAGCTTGAAAGTGAATCCACTGAGCAAAGAACTGCTAGGCTGGAGCATATCAGCAAAATTCAAAAGAAGAGGCTGGACACTGAGTCAGCAGAGCAAAGAGCTGCTAGGCTGGAACATGTCAATGCACTTCAAAAGAAGAGGCTGGAGAGGGAATCATCCGAAGAAAGAGCTTTAAGATTACAGCAAATGAGAGTTTTTCGAAAAAAACGTGAAGCTGTACAGAATATGGTTCAAAGTTATGATGATTCCACGGCGCCATTACTGCAGCAGACCTTTGCAAGAACCCGAATGATGAAGTTTCATGAAGAATTATCTTCTATTGACTTCAACATATGCTCAGTATGCTTGGAAACTTTTTCTGGAGCAAAGATGACAAAGTCAACAATATGCCAAAGATGTTGTCGAGATAAAAAGGATCCAAAACTGTATTCCACCAATAACAACATGGATCCTGGAGAAGTACCTATAGAATTACAGGTTAGTACACAGTAAAAAATGATATCTTTGGTATTTGTTGTGGGAATGGTTTTAACTGTTGTCGACCTTAGGGAAGTGTTATGCTGAGATCAGAGTTGAAAACCCGAAATTACAATTATTACATTTTCTCAAAACTATTTTGTTAAGTTCAAATTTTTCTCATAATAATAGCTTTAAGTAAACGTTATTTTGTTAATTATGTAAAAAAATCACTATCAATTTCATATTTGCCACAAATATTAAAAAGTATTTAATTGGAGGGTGATAATCAGAAAACAAATCTCTTTGTCAGGGTACTTTGGTAGACCACCCTTACCTCTTCTTAACACTTTTCAGACTTGTGAGACAAGCTATTATAATGAGGACTTAGTATTTACAAAATACTTATACTAATTAAAACGCCATGCATGATACCATTTTTTGTTTTTTAATTTCTTCTTTTTCCTTCTTGACAACATTCATGCTATGCACAGATATCAATGGCCATTATTAGCTGAATAAGTCAATAGCTATTTACTTACGTTAGGATTATTCTTATTCATTCAAACACTAAATCTATAAATATTGTGCGATCTCCAGGGACTGACTCAGGTTGAAGAAATGCTGATTTCAGCAGTGATACCACTCATGTCAATCTACAGGTTACCTCATGGCCAGTATGGGTACAAAGGTCACGTTATCAATTTGCCACAAGAGATTAACTCTCTTTGTACTAGCTTACCACATCTTCCCAAAGATCTAGATATCTTGATAGTTCGAAAGGATAGTGGTGACCATGCACACAAAGACTTTAGAGTCAGACGAGCGGTTGTGCAAAGTGCTCTTCAGTGGCTGAAACGGCACAACAGGTACTATCGTGATATTAGCATCGACTATGAGTGTTTGAGTCAGCTTCCAGAGGATGGAAATCTATCAGGTCTGAGTCAAATTGAAGAAAAATCTGCCTCGCACGACAGAAAAAACCTGACTGAAGACCAAGAAACTGAAGAAATTGACTCCTTTATTCCACTTGCAGTTCAAAAAATGACAGAACAAGAAGCCATCAAAAAATCAGTTGCTGAAAAGCAGCAGTCCAAGAGTGTCCCATGGCCAGGACGGGGATCTGCTCCTATCAATGAGTTTATAACGGAAGGATACATGTCTTGTGCTTTTCCTACTTTGCTCCCCACAGGCAGTGCAGACTTTCTGGCTCCTCGAGAACGCCCAGTGACGGTAGGTAACTACTTTAAGCATCTCCTGAAGTTTCGAGATGGAAGGTTTGCTAGGCACCCTCGCTTTCGCTATTTTGCCCTCAACACAGAAATGAGGCGGCGAGCTCTCCAAACGGGAAGGGTGTACATAAAGCAGCACCCAAAGGATGCTAAACTGTCACTGGATGATCTCAAAGGAATGGTACAGAGTGGAGGTGAACAGCTAAGCAAGCGAGTGTTGCACTATGCCAGCAGCTTGCGTGGGTCGAGACAGTTTTGGTTCAAACAGAGAAGTAGGCTGATTTCTATGGTCGACACTCTGGGCATTCCTACTGTCTTTTTTACCCACAGTGCTGCTGATGGTCAGTGGCCTGAGCTAACTCGGCTCATATGTGCTGAAAATGCTGACAAAAGTGCTTGTCGTAGCTCTGCAGTCACCACCAATCCTGCTGTAGCAGACTGGTTTTTTTATGAGCGAATCAGCAAGTTTGTGCAGGCCTTCTATGTGGACGTTCTTGGAGCAATCGATTTTTGGTTCAGGTTTGAGTGGCAGCACCGTGGAAGTCCACATGTCCACGGGCTGGCATGGCTTCCCAATGCACCAGATGTGGAAAAGCTGCATTCTGCAAAAGACACGGCTGCATTGCTGGATGTCATCGAGGAGATCACAACCTATGTTGACAACCTTGTCAGCACTGTGAATCCTGGAATTCCTGCTGGTGGAAGTAACATCCAAGATCCAGTACCCCAGGCTAAGACCAAGCCACATGTGTGCAACAAGTCTTACAGTGATGTAAAAGACTTTAGCATGGATCTTGTAGATCTGATAGCCACTTGCCAGCGTCACACCAGATGTTCGACTGCATACTGCCTGAAAAAAAAAAAAGGCAAGCAAGAGTGCAGGTTTGGCTATCCAAAGCCTCTTCAACCAGTGACTTCAATAGACACACAAGAAGATGGGGAACCAATTGTAGTCACAGCTCGCAATGATACATTGTTGAATGGGTACAACCCGTTGCAGTTGTCAGCATGGAGAGCTAATGTGGACTTGCAGTATGTTGTGTCACGGCAGAAGGTTGTCAAGTACATTGCCAAGTATGCCACAAAGTCAGAGCCTCGTTCAAAGGCACTGCAAGAAGTCTACAACACCATTATGAAACAAATTGGTGATGGTGACACTCCTCTCAAAGTAGTACAAAAACTATTAATAAGTACAGTTGGTGTGAGGGATTTTTCTGCTCAGGAAACGTGCCATCTCCTCCTGATGCTGCCAATGTTCCGAGCTTCTCGTGACTTTATAGTTCTCAGTCTTGATGGTTCTCGGCAGGTGGATGATAAACTTGAGGATGACAGACCAGTCACTGTGGATTCGCAACTAGATCATTATGGTGGTCGACCTGACAGTGATGAATTTGACCAGCTTACTCTGTTGGAATTTGTTCGAAAGTACAAAATAAAAAAAAACGTAGGGCTTCCAGTGGTTCCAAGAACCAAAGAGGTGGTAGTGATCCCTCGCCCATACTGTCCTCCAGATCCAGATGGGCCTAACTATGAACAATACTGCAGGCAAAAATTGATGTTGCACAAGCCATTTCGCCAGATAGACGACTTACTAGAAGGGCGGTGTGATACATTCAAGGATGCATATGGAAGGTTTCTTCATTCAAGCAATGTCCCTGCTTCACTGGCTGATGATGTTCATCGGCTCGAAATGGGTCAAACTGATGATTGTTCCAATATTGACACTGTGAATGAGGTGAGTTTTAAAAGACTCAATATACTAACAATATTCATGTTACCTTTATCAAATTTTTAGGCACAGAGTGATGAAGAAGGGATTGATCAAAATCCATTGGTGATACAGGATTGGATGCTCCTATGTTCTCATCAACCAGATTTAGAGCATGCCAAAATGGATACAAGTGATGTTGATTGGTCAGCTGCAGGAAAATGTTACAACAACTTGAAAGATATGCCTTCCTTTATTGCACAGCAGCGTCAGAATCATTCTTTGGCTTCATCAATTCACTCAGATGTCAATCCTTCAAAACTGAGTGGGAAGCAGTTGGTCGCTTATGAAACTGTTAGTCGACACATGCAAGACAATATCAAAACACCATTGAGAATGATAGTCAGTGGCACTGCTGGTACTGGAAAGTCCTATCTGATCAAATGCTTGCAAAATGTTTTGGGTGATTTGCTCATGGTGACAGCTCCAACAGGAGTGGCAGCTTACAATGTGCATGGTCACACATTGCACTCTGTCTTTAGCATTCCGATTCGTGGGGATTTTAAAGATCTCGAGGGTGAGCGTCTACACAAGCTTCAAGATTCTTTTGCCAACATTCGTTACCTCATCGTAGATGAGATGTCTATGGCTGGCAGGAAAATGTTTGGTCAAGTGGACAGAAGAATGAGACAAGCATGTTCCCACCAGTAAGTTTGTAATGAATTATTATTGTGTGCAACTTGTTAAACGAGTCTGTTTTGCAGGGCCAAAGAATTGCTTGGTGGACGCTCATGCATCTTGATTGGAGACTGGGGTCAGCTGCCACCAGTGATGGATCTGCCATTGTACAGTACTGCTGCAAAGTCAGAATTATCTGATTTAGGCAGTGCTAATTACAACATGTTTGACAGTGTGGTCGTATTGGATCATGTGATGAGGCAAGCTGGCAACGGTGATGCTCAGCAGCAGTTCCGTGACCTACTCATGAGGCTCAGAAATGGGCAATCCACCATTGATGACTGGAAAAACCTCATGCAACAAACTCTGACCAATGTTCGAGATACCAGTGTATTTGATAATGCTCTTCATCTTTTCCCAACTGCAATGGCTGTAGCTGAGTTTAATGTAACCAAGTTGCACTCGAACGGTGAGCCAGTGGCAATCATGAATGCTGTTCATTCTGGGCCAGGTGCGAGTAAAGCTTCAGCTGAAGATGCTGGTGGACTAGAGTCTGTAGTGTGCTTGGCTCATGGAGCACGAGTGATGCTTACTGCCAACCTGTGGGTTGATGCCGGTTTGGTAAATGGTGCTATGGGTACGGTTGTAGGCATTTGCTATGATAATGATGAATTTCCACCAAGTCTGCCCCTTGCGGTGACGGTGAAGTTTGATTCATATGCTGGGCCAACTCTGTCCGATGGCACTGTACCCATCACTCCGCTTAGACGATCATGGCTCTCTACAGACAAACAAAGTTCACGGCTTCAGCTTCCTCTCAAACTTGCCTGGGCAGTAACCATTCACAAGTGCCAGGGAATGACACTGGACAAGGTTGTGATTGATGTTGGGAAAAAAGAGTTTTCCACTGGTCTCACTTTTGTTGCTTGCTCTAGAGTGCGAAGTTTGAAAGACATGGTTTTTGTGCCACCATTTTCATTCCAAAGAATATCAAACATTTCCAATTCTCGTCGACTCAATGAGAGAATTTGCGAAGACGCTCGACTACACAGGATGAGCAAAAAGGAGAAATGTTATGTGGGCATTGATTTAACCACCACATGTTTTGTTGTTAAGCAAGACATAATTGAGAATTCACAGGTTCCAGCAGAGAAACAAGCTAATAAACCAATTTCTTCAAAGCAAGATCAACACAACAATAGCTCCGACAGTAGTACTATTCAACCTTCTGAAGAGGCGGACAAAGGATCTTCTGAGTTAGCCAATGTTCCTATCGAACAGGCCCAATCAAATGACACTTATGATTTGATCATAGTTCGTACGGAGAGCAATTATCGATTCCGTTATCACCCTGTTAACGATGATTGGCAGCGCAGAGTGTGTGCCGAGTTGCACTTGAATTACATTGCTTCCAATAAAATTACTCCTGGTGGTCACGATATTGTATTGACTGATCCTGTTTTTTTTAAAAGCATACGAGGTGATGGTAATTGCATGTTTCGATCATTTTCATATATAATTACCGGGTCTGAAGACCAACACTCGCGTGTGCGAGATCTTATTGTTGAGCACATTAGATTTATGGGAGAATTGCTGTGGACAAATCAAATTCGTCCCCTCTTACAACACTTGAGAAGAATTGGTGAAGTTCGCTGGGTAAGGAATGTGTCGCCAGAAGTAGAATGGGATCAAGGTATCCAACAGTACATTGCTGCTTCCCGGATGGATCGTGACTCAACTTGGGGTTCAGAAGTAGAAATCATGGTACTGGCTCATCTTCTGGATATTCCCATCTACTCATATGATACAACCCATGGATGGAACAGATATGCTCCTGGCAATGTGTATGGGGTGTTTGATCTCAGTCAAATAGATTCTCTACAAATGGCTATGTATATTCGACATGACAATGATCACTATGATGTAATTACATCTGTACAATAACTTTTCAAGATACTTTCCTCATTAACTTTTGTTTGAAATCTCTTCTGCTATCCTCTCTTAATTTGGCTCTCATTGTGATACAGACTTTTATAAATTGTATCTGTATATAGTGTAAAAATCAATCATTTAACAATAGTGCAGTTTTAGGCTCGCTCGCCATTTGTGCTCAAGCACACCACTAGTTTATTTATTTATTTGTATATATGTTTGGACGTACGTATGTCATTTTGTACTTTGACCCTCGCGTTTTTGTGTTAGTTAGGTGTTCGACCCCGTCCCAAATTGCACTAAACAGAATCATCTGGTTTATCGATCAGTACCCGTGTCACCCTAGAAATTGAATTGTTTACCGTTTTGAATTCTTTTGCGGGTGCAGTTCAAACTTGACAACTTAAGGGACTTCCATTTCTATTCGAGTTAGTGGCAGTGGTAAGTCAATGCGCTCTTTGTCATGGTTATAAGCCGTGCGCACAGTATTTACCTGAAAATACATTGTCCACTAGACTACTGCGAAGGTAAGTCTGTGTAGGTGCATGTCCAGCTGTGTCAAAGCATTGTGTGTTACAACCACTACTTAGCTAAAGAATATCACAAAGAAAACTTTTAAATAACGTGTATTGTTTTGTTATTGTTGTTTTTTCCTTCAATTCAAGCAGTTGCAGAGAGTTGTTATTATGGCACTGAAATCCCTGTATGCTAAATTTAAAAACTGGACCTTATTGTCTTTAGGCTCGCTCGCCATATGTGCTCAAGCACACCACTAGTAAAACTTCTTATTCAATTTCTCGCGGAGTTAACGTTGAATTCCGTAATCTAACCGGAAGTCCGCGTTACGGGTTACGTAAGACTGTTACTTATGCTTGGAAAATGGTGGCGATCAGCTGAACGGCAGTAAGTTATAGTTGGGGCCTCCTACTTCATTGGAGGCCTTACTCAGTTTAGACCCTACATTGTGTAAGAGTACTAGACAGGTATGTCTTTAAATAGCACTGGATGCGTATAGACATAATTTTGCAGGCCGTTTTGTGCTTTTTTTTTTTTTTTTTTTTTCTGTTTCCAACAGTTTGATAGTTACAGTAAGTCATTGATACAGTCACTCTTTTAGAAATGATCAACTAGCTTGGTTTGTTAGTTCACTGGCTAGCTAAGTTTAGGGTTATATTTGTCTTGCAGCCAGCTCGTTGCCTGTTTTGGAACAAATGAACAATAGGAATCTCTTTAAATCAATGAACAAAAATGATGGACTTTCAAAATGTGTTGCCTTCTCTTGTTGTAGTGTGACAGAAGTCCTCATCATCACTGAAACTTTTGTCCTGTCAGAGACTTGCTGATTCTTCTATTGTCTTCACAAAAGTAGTCCCAGGAGTCTCCAGGTCTGCAGGCTCCAACTACAAGACTCCATAAATAGCAACATCAACCTATATAGCTTGATTATTCACATTTACTATTTCTATTCTGTTGCTGCAATGCTAACAAAAACGTATAAGAATATTTACCCGCGATTATCCGAGGTAGGGGTAATTTGTTGCTGGGCAACAAATTGAATTCGCCCACGATTTTCAATTACTGGCGGGTTGGATTTCCGTGCACGCACGGAAGGTCAAAATAGAGAGTAAAAGGTGACTGTGTTTAAACAGGGCGCTCAGACCTTTAACAACGGTTTCAGCCACTCAAATTTGGTGTCAGTGTAGCTAAAGGGTAGGAGATACCTGTGGGCCAATAAAAAGAAAACCAAAAAAATTTTTTTTTGTCGGTGTTTGGGCTCTACTGTACATTTTTGATGTTACGTAAAAGGTCCCTTTTCCTAGGCACTGTCACATATTAGCTAAGATGGTATGTTAATACTCTCTAGTCTTTTTCATTGGGCAAAATCGGGCAGTATTTTAATTGTCTAGTGTTTCAAATAGCATGCAAATTGTGCCATAATTTATAAGATGTTTCTACAGATGTCAAAGTGTACTTTTGTATATTTTAGTTAGTAGTCTAATTGAAAGAAAGAAATCATTCAGAGAAGACAGTTGCACAAAGTATTCTCTAACAAGCAACATTTTGTAGAGGCTACTTAAAATGAAGGTGATGCATCTGAACTGGAACTGTAGCTGATTTACCAACTGCTAGTTTTCTCATACAACCCAGTTATATTGGATCGGTTATTTAACTGTAAAGATCTCTCTCATCATAGGTATAAAACATATGTAGTATGAATACATACAGGGAAATATTGGGTTGGGAGCCAGGAGCCAGAATCATTGGAGGGGCCATTGCACCCCCCCCCCCCTCTCCCACTTCCTACTTCACTGATCTAGCTTGATCTCAAGACAATAACACTTTATTGCAACAAGACTCTTTACCAATCCACTATATGTTTGGTAAAGGGTCTTACCAAGCAAAAAATATTAGACCACAGAAGAATCCCAAAACACTTCTAACTGGGTCTTAAAAAGAGCCTGACGAAGCCTGTGGGAGGTTGTAGTAATGACAAGACCACATTATCCAACAGGAATTTAAAACGGTAAGAGTCTATTGATCACTTTATTCATTTGCACATGCTCAACAAATTTGCAGCTAACTTTACTAGTTTCTCAAGTTTACAGCAAATGATTTATTTACTGGTCATGAAAGTTTTCCTTCCCTCATATAATTGGTAAATGGTGACACTTACCTATATTATATCAAATGACAACTGTAGTTGGCATTATAAAGAAAACTTTAAGAAGTTTAACGTCTTTATAAATTGCCTTCTATTTCGGGCTGGCTAAGATTCCTAGTGTATGCACATACTATGTTAACTTGGATAAAAGTAAGCATGCAAAGAAAATGTTAAATGAAAAAGTTAATTATTGTAGCTAATCAGTGATACAGAACAATCATTGCTTGATACTGAAATTAGATTAGCACAAGTAATAAATGGCCACATTTTAGTGGATGTGATTAGGCTGTCAGGGTTTAATTTTGCTTCTTAGCTACAGTCTTATCTAAGTGGTAGTCCACGTAGAATAATCAATGTATTACAATATATTGTACTCAGATACAGAATGAATCTGATGCACAAAGTCAATAGATTAAATATAAGTAATAAAGGAAGTGAAACATAACCACACAGGAAATAACAAGTAAAAAGCACATTATTCCAGTCTACATACACATTCTAGTAGAAATCCAAATAGCCAAATCATGTACTACTAATAAACCATATAAATAATCGAGAATAGATAAGAGACATGGCAAAGTTTGTCATATACTCCTAGCTATCATTAAGCATATTATAATCGTTGAAGGTGAAAGTGGATCTATTGCTTTGCATAATGTTCCTATGTTGTAAATTAACCATTCCTCAGTTGTTGATTGGACAACTCATTGTTGAAAGTTGATTTAAAGTCTAGTGAATAGACAAGCACCTTCTACTTAAGGTATCATGAAAGACCTTGTATTTGTAGCTCTGTTTAGTATTTGTAGCTCTGTTAGTATTTGTATTGGAGCTATCAAAGGTGTGAAAAAACAACACTAAAAAGGTATTTGCTAAACTAAAACAACTTCCAGAAAATAATGTAAAACAAAAAAGTGTTTACAAATTGAAAGCTAGATACGAAGGTTGCTATGCTATAAATACATATTTCAGTTTATTGTTTCTGTGACTGCCTTGATTGCAGCACCAATTTCACTTTCCCTGAAACTGTAGTGGTTATCATCACTAGCATCTGTCAATTGATGCTATTGTCTTCTTGATGACTTTCAGTTGTTCTTCAATATTTACTTCCTATGAAACATGGAAGGCTTCAATAAGAACCATTTTGTATAACTCACAATATGATTTTGAAGAGCCATTCTTGATATGGTTCAGCCATTATGAATTGAAGTTTTAGACTGCTCATCACATATTGTTTTAATTCAACCAACAACCAAAAAAATGGCGTAATTTTTGTGTTAAAAATTTGAAGAAGGCTCCATGGAGTAAAACTAATAATATTAACACGAGAAATTTTTTTATAAAACTTACAAAAAACTGCATTGGCTATTTTCATAATTTTTTTCATGCTACGATGCCTCAAATTAGCTTAAGTATTCATTTGACGAACCCTTATTCAGACGTTCATTTATGAGATAGGCAAGGAAATAATGGTGTAAAAGAAAATCATACTGGAGACATCGTTCTAAGATAAGAAATTCTATCATATAGAGTTGGATTTAATATTACTATGTATTCTCTATTTAAAAGATATTTATTATATAGAATATTTACATAGTATGTTGAAAAGAATAAACCAAAATGTTTCAATGCTGGAGGATCTTCATCAGTTGGAAACAAATGCTGCAGTTAGCTGGAGGATACTGGGGCTGGTCCAGGGTGGTTGAATAGGGTGATATGTCACTCCCCACCCCCACCCCACCCCCATCTCCTTAATTTTGATGATATTTATTGAAATGACAGCTTTCTTCTTTTGGCATGAAAGAATAAATCAAAAGCACTCCTTTAATTAAGTCAGTTAAAAAAAACTAGTAGGTCATGAGCAAATAGAACAATATCTCTGAAGGTGAAAGTTGATTTATTGCATTCCAACAATGTCTTTAGGTGGTAAATTAGTCTGTTTTCCAGTGGTAATAGTTTGAACTGCTTTTAAAGCTGAAAGTTGACTTGAAACATTTCATTTATTTTGTGGAGTTTTGCAATAGCTATAACAAGAGTGAAAGTATGTTCAAAGCATTCCATGTAACCTGCAAAAAAAATAATTGTTTAACCAACAATATAAACGCTCAGGAGGAACCCAGTATAAAAAGAATACAGAATTTCTGAAGTTGAGGAGCAAGCCCCTAGAGCCCTAGAGTGGAACGGAAAGCAGCATCAACTGCTGAAGATCATGAAAATCACAGTGTTTCTTGCCCTCTTTGCATTTGTATGCGGCTCTATTGCAGATGTTGCTGAGGAACAAGGTGAAAGTCTCGATGATGAGGTACTAGCTGAGCTTGAACTGCATAACAAAGCAACACAAATGAAACACTATCAAACATTGGAGAGAAAGCTATGTCAATGGATGAGGATGAATTAGCAGCTGTAGAGAGTGACGATGCTGTGCAACTTCAGAGATTACGAAGTTTCATCTACCGTAACAGAGGTGATAATAAATTTGAATAGATGTGAATACACTTAAAACTAAATGCTATTGTTTTGTACTTACAGGAACCTGTTTATGTAGATTGTATGTGCTTGCGTTCACTTCCAGTCGTAGATATGGAAGCTCCTTTGCAAGCCATTTTCTAGAAGTTAAAATACGTGGTAAGCGCCTTGTCAAGAAACGTCTAGGAAGTTACAAGAAAAGCAATAAAGGTGACCTCTGGAAATTTAATTTCAACCCATCGCTGTGTGTGAGGATTCGTGACATTCAAAGAGTTGCCATAGCTGCAGCTAACAGAAATAGCTGGAATATAGACTCAATTGTCACCATGGTGAAAGATAGGAAAGGAAAAACGTTTATTTTGACTCAAAACCTGGATGTCTTTCGCTGGATTAGTAAAAGTGGTGATATTTCTCGCAGGCGGTTCCAACTTACCTTTGCTTAAATAATTTAGAAACTTAATTTTCTGAAAGACTAGAATGATTAGCTAGGTAGATTATTTTGAGTGCATTTTGTACCCATCGTATGAATACTTTTATTTTTATTTTTATACAATAATGATGCTGCCAATATAATTGTATACCACTTTTTTTTTTCAATATTTCATTTTGAAAACCTTTAAATTGTTTTAAAAATCGCTGAATAATTGGGTAATGGCTAGTACTGCTCTTGATAATGTAAATTTAAGAGCAAATAAAGTTAAAAACTATCTGTAGCCAGTTATATACCACAAGGTTAGATTTTTGCATATATATGACTATCTTATGGGAAAAAAATATTATACAGTAGAATTTATAAAAAAAAATTAATAGCACTTAATTAGGGAGGCTAATAGGGGCAAAATTGGCATTCAGTTGTTTTCAATTGGGGTATGTGTGGTGCACATTAACTGGGTGGAGCTATGGGCGGGGACTGTATTGATATTTTGACCATTCATTATTGTTTGAGTGCCTGTTTGTCACAGTAACAGTTGTCAGTTTAACAGAAAGAATGAAAATGAAGATTTAAGTGTGGATTCAGAGTTGTTGTTTATTGGTGCTTTAACTGCACGAACAAACATTAATATAACTTCAAGTATGACACCAAGAGACAAGAACTAGTGCACTCTAAAGAAATAGCTGAAAAAATAACATTTTGAACCTTTGATATAATTTATCATAGCTCAACAAAGAAACAAAGGCTTATTCTACCTTTTAAGACATTTTAGCAGATATCACATTGTTGAAAAAATGCTCAGTGGTGTACTTGTACAAATCTAGTCTATTCTATCAGTTATGGCACATGTAGAAGATAGGCTGAATGTATAGCAGTCTTTTATGATTGCACATTGAATAAATATAACAATAGCTAGCATAATTCCTTCATTTTTCACTAACTTTTACATGTACGGAATTTATGAGAGTACCAGAGTAAAAGTTATACATTTAAATCTAGCTCTATAGCTTTGGTTAATGTTAGGTTAATGTACTAGCTTTCCATTGGCTTTTCTTTCTAGTTATTAATGCTGTCATGATGTTATTAATAAAAGAAATTTCATTACAAATAAAACAGAACAAGAAGATAAACTCAATCATGTGTATAAATATTTGTTTATTTATCTCTCAAAGACCTTCCTTTAGTTTCTATAGACAACAGCATTGACAGGATAGCAAACACAATGCAAAATCCAGCATAGAGACTGATGGAGACATAATCATTAGCAGTAAACACCACCTGAGCCACCACCGGAGTGAGGATTCCTCCAACACGAGCGGCTACATTGCACACTCCGAGACCCAAGGCCCGAGCCTCAGTCGGGTAAACTTCAGGAGTGTAGATGTATACGACCTGAAATACGCCAGACACAAATGCCCTGGCGATAAACAGAAACACTGTCAGAATGGTCTTAGAAGTACAAATAAGGAGCAGAAGAAAACTGCTAGCTGCCATAACAAATTCAACAGCCATCGTCTTCTTCCTTCCCAGAACATCAATAATAAGGAATGTGAGAATGAGGCCGGGAAACTCTGCCGCTGATGCCCAGAGTATCTTCACATAGTCACCGGTGTTAAGCTCATTGCATTCAATTGAAGAATTCCGGGCACTATCAGTGATCCTGCAGTGCGGATCTGAGCTGAGCATCGTGGTAGTGAGAATGACCACACCGTAATAGGACCATGCTGCACCATACCATTAAAACAACAGAGCAGTGGTCAGCCACATCCTGTTTTCAAACAGTGATGTAAACTGCCTTAAGACTACCAGTGCTTTGAATGTTTTCTTCCTATGTTTAGTCTGATGCTCACTATCATGACTTTCTTGAAGAAGCTTAGACACTTCTGCATCACTAAGTGGTGCGTCTCCCTCCTCAACTCCATAGTCTCCATTTGAATGAGTGTATTTCTCTACCCCACCAACTCTTAGAGTTTTACTCTTGGAGATATCCTGCATGGCTTTGGCTTCACCAATCTTTCGAGTCACTTCTAAATCTTCGTCACCTTCTTGAGCAACAAGCTTACCAGATAGAGGCTTTTTGCAGTTAAATTTTGCTATTTTTTCAATGACCCTTTGGGCTTTCTTAATTTTACCCTTGACAAGATAAAACCTGGCTGATTCTGGCACCAAAGGGAACAATAGTAATACAATTGCCATAGGAGATGCTGACAAGCCGAGAAACCAGTGCCAGTTTAAATGCAACACTCCAAACACCAGGATGGCTAATGCAGCATAAAACATGGCACCCACTGTCCACCACATGGCTATGACAACCAACCAAATGACCCGTCGTTTTCTTGGTAGGAACTCGGCGTAGTAAGTGACCACCTGCATGGTGCCTCCAGAGCTGAAACCAACCCCGAAGCAGCAAATTAGCAACCACGGGTAACCGAACTTATGGCCGTCGTCTGGAGAGACCTGTGCAGCGCTCAGAAGTCCAAAAATTAGCACACAGATATCCACCAACAGCAAAGATGTTTTACGTCCAATCAAATCATTTAGAAATCCCCCAGACGACCACATCTATCAATAGGCCAAAGAACACAACTGAAGTGACAGCTGCTTCTTTATTTCAAAATTCTTTATGGATGGCAGGAAGGGAGTGGCTCTATCATCACATACACATTACATGGCTACATGATACCATAACTTAGAGTAAATAATGCAAAATAGGTACATGTCACATTACTTCTGCTACTGTAGTATGTATAATATATATACACAATAATACATGTACTGTATATACAGAGCAGAGATATGTTTGTTATTTTGGTCAATGTTATTGTGCTAATTATAATAAACAAATGCTTCGTGGTTATGAAAGTTGCATTTTTTTCTACAAGATAAGTTTACTTCTTAGTTTGAAACTCATGAGACTGGCCCTTGGCAAATGCTCCTGTACACTGCTGACCCTGAGGAGGCTCCTAAAGCTTAAAATAACAAAGATAGTGCATGGCTTGCCATATTTATTTCCTAACATCAGTTATGGCAGCTACTACTACTTCAATAGATAAAGGCATATCTACTAATTAAGTAAACAGCTAACGAAACGTGTTTATTAGTCTTTCATGGTCACAAAGATAATTCTATCATCTAGCTAACTAAGATCTCTCCACTGGTGCACATACATGTTTGGTGTATATACCCGCAGAAAATTGGATAACAAAACTTATTTATATATAACATATTGCTTCATAGTGACTAGCCACTCAAGCCCTTGACATAGTCCATTATAACAAGTAGATGGTTGCAATTACCAACTATACTGCAGTTGAAATTCTTCATGACTTGCACTTTTTGTTGGAAAACAACATTTATGTACATAATAATGTGTTAAGAAACAACAAAAATTCTGCTAATACACTCTGAATTGTTTCGCTATTGGTGCTGTGATAGCTCAGAACATATACATATCATTTATTGCACTATTGATCAAAAGATGTACACAGGCACTAATTTATCTTCACATTTAAAACCCAGACTTCTCTTCAAGGTTGATTAATCCATACCCAACAAGCTACAATGCCAATCTGAAATTCATGCTAGCTATTTGATCACTACTCCATTCATCAATTTGAAAACTAGAATGCAAATAGCATGTTCCACTAAGCATAGACAGGAGAAGATAGCATCACTCAACCACCCTATGTTTCATGGTGTAGAAGATAAGCAATGGTGAGAGATATGTTGTACAATGGAGAAAGTAAGATTGCAAAATATTGAAGCTAAATGCAACAAATAATGTGTAAGAAGGGGCACTACACAATAGTATTGATAGTAAAATACCCTCACAGATTATATGTGTAGTTTAGTAAAACTATTCTTGCATCAAAACAAATATTTATATAGCTACTACCGCTCCCGTCCGTAATGGCGAAAAAGGAGTGGGTGAGACACCCCCGTGTGCAACTAAATAGAGTTTCATTAATTAGAGTTTCATTAATTTTTTTCTCCTTACTCAATTTTGCCACCTCTATTAGCGTAAGTTCTGCTGTACGTGGGTATGGGGATAACTTGCGCGGATCAATTTTTAGCCGCTTTCGGGGGACTTAGCTAGCATAACCCAAACTACACAAGGGCTAAAATAAACTGAAGGTAAGAAGCCAAAAATTTGTTCTAAGAGGTGTGGTTGGTAGCTGCCACCTTAATCAACCAACATTTAATGCCTGGAGCAATAGGAGATATAGATTTACTTAGAGTCAGGACAGTATATAAATGGTGTGTGTGTGTGTGTGTGTGTGTGTGTGTGTGTGTGTGTGTGTCAATTCATGACCAAAACCCTTGCAGGACAGACAGAGAAATGTATTCATCATCAAATACATTACTCTATCCAAACCCATGAGTATACCACTCCAATTGTGACCGTCTACAGGAAAATCGGGCACAACGCGGCTACGACGAATAAATTTTTTTGCACTTACACACTCCTCGGCAAGCAGATATTAAGCTCTCCAAGTTTTATCGCCGTAGTTTTAGCCATTCCCGCTATATATCACCTAATCGTTCCCCTCGTTAGGCTTATTTAATACAATTTTAAGAACTAAATGATCTTTTTGCGACGTCTACGCATGCCGCGTTGTGCCCGATGGACGGTCACAATTTAGCATCACCACCTCCCTAACACTTCTAATGTATGGGAGTGTCGAAACTAATACATCTACAGTAGAGCACGAAGATGAAAATATTGAATGGGAGGGGGGTGATGTTAAGAGCGTATCATTTGTTCCCCCTTAAACTCATTTTGCCCCCAGAAAATAAGTATGATTTTTATGCCTACATTTGCCACAAAATTATCATCAATTTTATTGAAATGAGAAATTCCCCCAAATTTTCAAAAATGTTGAACAATAATTTACTCATCCTGTGCCTCACCAATCTTTAAGTGTTAGAGTACTTGATACTTATTTAATAACAAATACACTGTACAAAACATTGCTGTGGAGAGGAAATATTGAAAGCTATTATAGCATAAACATATTAGCTAAGATGGTATGTTAATACTCTCTAGTCTTTTTCATTGGGCAAAATCGGGCAGTATTTTAATTGTCTAGTGTTTCAAATAGCATGCAAATTGTGCCATAATTTATAAGATGTTGCTACAGAGGTCAAAGTGTACTTTTGTATATTTTAGTTAGTAGTCTAATTGAAAGAAAGAAATCATTCAGAGAAGACAGTTGCACAAAGCAACATTTTGTAGAGGCTACTTAAAATGAAGGTGATGCATCTGAACTGTAGCTGATTTACCAACTGCTAGTTTTCTCATACAACCCAGTTATATTGGATCGGTTATTTAACTGTAAAGATCTCTCTCATCATAGGTATAAAACATATGTAGTATGAATACATACTGGGTTGGGAGCGAGTAGCCAGAATCATTGGAGGGGCCATTGCACCACCCCCCTCTCCCACTTCCTACTTCACTGATCTAGCTTGATCTCAAGACAATAACACTTTATTGCAACAAGACTCTTTACTAACCCACTATATGTTTGGTAAAGGGTCTTACCAAGCAAAAATATTAGACCACAGAAGAATCCCAAAACACTTCTAACTGGGTCTTAAAAAGAGCCTGACGAAGCCTGTGGGAGGTTGTAGTAATGACAAGACCACATTATCCAACAGGAATGGTAAGAGTCTATTGATCACTTTATTCATTTGCACATGCTCAACAAATTTGCAGCTAACTTTACTAGTTTCTCAAGTTTACAGCAAATGATTTATTTACTGGTCATGAAAGTTTTCCTTCCCTCATATAATTGGTAAATGGTGACACTTACCTATATTATATCAAATGACAACTGTAGTTGGCATTATAAAGAAAACTTTAAGAAGTTTAACGTCTTTATAAATTGCCTTCTATTTCGGGCTGGCTAAGATTCCTAGTGTATGCACATACTATGTTAACTTGGATAAAAGTAAGCATACAAAGAAAATGTTAAATGAAAAAGTTAATTATTGTAGCTAATCAGTGATACAGAACAATCATTGCTAGATACTGAAATTAGATTAGCACAAGTAATTAATGGCCACATTTTAGTGGATGTGATTAGGCTGTCAGGGTTTAATTTTGCTTCTTAGCTACAGTCTTATCTAAGTGGTAGTCCATGTAGAATAATCAATGTATTACAATATATTGTACTCAGATACAGAATGAATCTGAAGCACAAAGTCAATAGATTAAATATAAGTAATAAAGGAAGTGAAACATAACCACACAGGAAATAACAAGTAAAAAGCACATTATTCCAGTCTACATACACATTCTAGTAGAAATCCAAATAGCCAAATCATGTACTACTAATGCAACATATAAACAAGTAAAAGAGCACATTATTCCAGTCTACACATTCTAGTAGAAATCCAAATAGCCAAATCGTGTACTACTAATAAACCATATAAATAATCTAGAATAGATAAGAGACATGGCAAAGTTTGTCATAATACTCCTAGCTATCATTAAGCATATTATAATCGTTGAAGGTGAAAGTGGATCTATTGCTTTGCATAATGTTCCTATGTTGTAAATTAACCATTCCTCAGTAGTTGATTGGACAACTCATTGTTGAAAGTTGATTTAAAGTCTAGTGAATAGACAAGCACCTTCTACTTAAGGTATCATGAAAGACCTTGTATTTGTAGCTCTGTTTAGTATTTGTAGCTCTGTTAGTATTTGTATTGGAGCTATCAAAGGTGTGAAAAAACAACACTAAAAAGGTATTTGCTAAACTAAAACAACTTCCAGAAAATAATGTAAAACAAAAAAGTGTTTACAAATTGAAAGCTAGATACGAAGGTTGCTATGCTATAAATACATGTTTCAGTTTATTGCTTCTGTGACTGTCTTCATTGCAGCACTAATTTCACTTTCCCTGAAACTGTAGTGGTTATCATCACTAGCATCTGCCAATTGATGCTATTGTCTTTTTGATGACTTTCAGTTGCTCTTCAATATTTACTTCCAATGAAACCAGGAAGGCTTCAATGAGAACCAGTTTGTATCACAATATGATTTTGAAGAGCCATTCTTGATATGGTTCAGCCATTATGAATTGAAGTTTTAGACTGCTCACATATTGTTTTAATTCAACCCCCCACAACCAAAAAAAATGGCGTAATTTTTGTGTTAAAAATTGAAGAAGGCTCCATGGAGTAAAATTAATAATATTAACACGAGAAATTTTTTAATAAAACTACAAAAAATTTTCATTGGCTATTTTCATTTTTTCATGGCTATGAGGCCTCAAATTAGCTTAAGTATTCATTTGATCTCGAACCCTTATCATCCCAATAAAGGACACTCCAGAATAACGGACAGTAGAGAGCTGTCCCAAAGTGTCCAAAATTCTGACAGTCTGCTGTAGCTCTAGAATACCAGTCTTAGCTCTAGAATCTAGAAGCTCGCTGCACAGCCAGGCCTTTTATGAGCCTAACCTTAGCTTTGACCAACTCAAGTCTGGTGGCAGTGACTCCACTATGGCTATTGCAGTATTTAATATATAAAGTAGCTACTAAATTTATGTGGAAAGGAATGCGACTTGAAGTCCATTGAAACAAATATGAAATGGATTGCATTCATTTATGAGATAGGCAAGGAAATAATCATGTAAAAAAAAAAACTAGTAGGTCATGAGCAAATAGAACAATATCTCTGAAGGTGAAAGTTGATTTATTGCATTCCAACAATGTCTTTAGGTGGTAAATTAGTCTGTTATCCAGTGGTAATAGTTTGAACTGCTTTTTAAAGCTGAAAGTTGACTTGAAACATTTCATTTATTTTGTGGAGTTTTGCAATAGCTATAACAAGAGTGAAAGTAGCTATGTTCAAAGCATTCCATGTAACCTGCAAAAAAAATAATTGTTTAACCAACAACATAAACGCTCAGGAGGAGTCCAGTATAAAAAGGATACAGAATTTCTAGATTTGAGGAGCAAGCCCCTAGAGTGGAACGGAAAGCAGCATCAACTTAAGATCATGAAGATCACAGTGTTTCTTGCCCTCTTTGCATTTGTATGTGGCTCTATTGCAGATGTTGCTGAGGAACAAGGTGAAAGTCTCGATGATGAGGCACTAGCTGAGCTTGAACTGCAATCACAAAGCAACACAAATGAAACACAATCAAACATTGAAGAGAAAGCTACATCAATGGATGAGGATGAATTAGCAGCTGTAGAGAGTGACGATGCAGTGCAACTTCAGAGAATGCTACGATATTTCAGAGGTGATAGTAAACTTTAATAGATGTAAATACACTTAAAACTAAATGCTATTGTTTTGTACTTACAGGAACCTGTTTATCTAGATTGTATGTGCTTGCGTTCACTTCCAGTCGTAGATATGGAAGCTCCAGTACAAGCCATTATGTAGAACTTACAATACGTGGTGTTACTAAACGGCGCCTTCTCTACAATCGTCTAGGAAGTTACAAGCAAAGCAATAAAGGTGACCTCTGGAAATTGAATATTTCATATTTCAGCTCATGGCGATGTGTGAGGATTCGTGACATCCAAAGAGTTGCCATAACTGCAGCTAGCAGAGATAGCTGGAATATAGACTCGATTGTCACCATGGTAAAAGATAGGAAAGGAAAAACTTTTATTTTAACTCAAAACCTGGATGTCTTTCGCTGGATTAGTAAAAGTGGTGGTATTTCTCGCAGGCGGTTCCAACTTACCTTTGCCTAAATAATTTAGAAACTTGATTTTCTGAAAGACTAGAATGATTAGCTAGGTAGATTATTTTGAGTGCATTTTGTACCCCTTGTGTGAATACTTTTGTTTTTATTTTTATACAATGATGCTGCCAATATGGTAAATTGTATACCACATTTTTTTCAATATTTCATTTTGAAAACCTTTAAAATGTTTTAAAAATGGCTGAATAATTGGGTAATAGTTAGTACTGCTCTTGATACTGCAAATTTAAGAGCAAATAAAGTTTAAAAACTATCTGTAGCCAGTTATATACCACCACAAGGTTAGATATTTGCATATATATGACTATCTTATGGGAAAAAAATATTATACAGTAGAATTTATAAAAAAAAATTAATAGCACTTAATTAGGGAGGCGTATAAGGTGCAAAATTGGCATTCGGTTGTTTTCAATTGGAGTATGTGTGGTGCACATTAACTGGGTGGAGCTGTGGGCGGGGACTGTATTGATATTTTGACCATTCATTATTGTTTGAGTGCCAGGTTGTCACAGTAACAGTAGTCAGTTTAACAGAAAGAATGAAAATGAAGATTTAAGTGCGGATTCAGAGTTGTTGTTTATTGGTGCTTTAACTGCATGAATAAACATTAATATAACTTCAAGTATGATGCCAAGAGACAAGAACTAGTGCACTCTATTAAAGAAATAGCTGAAAATATAACGTTTTGAACCTTTGATATATATTTATCATAGCTCTGTATTAAGCATAATAAACTGCTATTTATAAAAAACAAAACAAAATAAAGAAACAAAGGCTTTTTCTACCTTTTAAGACATTTTAGCAGATATCACGTTGTTGAAAAAATCTCAGAGGTTACTTGTACAAATCTAGTCTATTCTATCAGTTATGGCACATGTAGAAGATAGGCTGAATGTATAGCAGTCTCTTATGATTGCACATTGAATAAATATAATTATAACAACAGCTAGCATAATTCCGTCATTTTTTTCACTAATTTTTACATGTATGTAATAGAAATAGTCAAAAAAATCTGGTTATTTCTAATAAATTCCCACCTTTAGCACCATTTTATTATGGCAGAGGAGCTAGCAACCAAGAAAACTATTCGAAAAGGACATAGAGCCTCTAATACAGAAACTCAACATTGCCAAAATTAGTCAGCTGAAGAGGAGTCTTGAAGACAAACTGCAGTGTTCAATGAAATCTTCTCACTCACCCCTGAAGACAATATTGAAGGAGAAACTGTTGCAGCTGATGAGTATAGGGAATGAATTTACATAGCTCTGTCCAGGCTGCTAGCCAGGCAGTCCCTCATGTTGATGTTGAGCCCCGAAGAATTAGCACCACTCCAGCCACTTCCATAGATCATGAGGGAAGTCATGAGGGGGATTCTCAAGCTCAAGCTGCCTAAGAGTAGTCTTCCTCAGTTCAAGGGTGATCCTTTGCAATGGACATCCTTCTGGGATGCCGATCAATCAGCAGTGCATAATAACTCTGAACTGCCAGAAGTGGATAAGTTCAACTATCTCCAGTCATTACTGGATTGTTCTGCATTGGATGCAATCACGGGACTCACATTCTTGTCTGCAAATTACTTGCATGTGATAAAGATACTTTAGAAAAGGTTTGGAAACAAGCATTCTTCAAAGCATATATGGATACCCTTATTTACGCAGAGTCCATCTCCTCAGATCGTCATGTGAAGAATCTGCGACGACTTCTTGATCACACTGAGTCCCATGTGCAGAGCTTGAAGTCACTTGGAATTGAGGCATCCTCCTATGGTGCCATTCTTGCTCCTGTTTTGCTGTCCAAGCTTCCCTCAGAAATGTGACTTATTGTGAGTAGAAGGTTTTCAGACACTGATCTGGACATAAAAGCACTTCTTGCAACCTTTGAAGAAGAGCTCATTGTTAGGGGCTTTAAAGAGTCTAAGTCGGAACCACAATGTGTTTATTGTTCTCAGAGTCAACCCTCTTCTAGTTGTCCTTCTGTTTCAACAACTACAAGTCGCAAGCATATCCTCAAGGCCAGTGGTTGGTGTTTTAATTACCTCTGATGAGGTCATGTCTCGCGGGCTTGTTGATCTTTGTTTCGATGTCATAACTGCAAGAAGAGACACCATACCTCAATTTATGAAGAAGTTTAGAGCCAAGCTCCAGCCTCAACTGCCCCAAGAGAATCTACTCTGAATCCTGCTGCTTCATTCTACACAGATAACCAACAACCTCCGTTGTGGTGATATAAAGTCAGTATTTCTCCAGACTGCTCGTGCAGTGATTTACGCACCTTCCGATCTGCTTACATCATTGGAAATTTGTCTTATCCTGGATGGTGGGTGCCAGAATCCATACATTAGCGAGCATGCTTGCAACCTGATGAAGCTGGAAGCTGTTAGAGAACAGGAATTATCAATTGCCACATTCAGATCCAGGAAGGGCTCTGCAAGAATGGAATGAGTTTCAGAGGTTACCCACCAATACTGTTGTCATTGTATGTGATGCCTATATCATTTGTGAGCCGTTGACTGGACAACCTATTACTTTAGTACTTTTCTCCTCAATGCCACAATACGCTATCACTTAGAAAGTCATCTGAGTACTGATGTGTAGTTGCCCAACTGTTGTGATCTATGTATGTTGATGATATGGTATCTGGAGGCGAGACTGAAGAAGAAGTACTGGACCTGTGCATTCGTTCCAAGGATATTTCGGAAGGGTCGATTCAACCTGCGAAATTTTATGGCCAGCTCTAACCATATGCAAACCCAGCTCGACCAAATGGAACATCAAGAATCCACTACACCACTACAGCACGATGAGCCATCATATTCTGAGAGTACTCTTGGAACTGTGCATTCTCCAAGTAGTAATACTGAGCACTAAGTTTTGGGTGTTCTATGGTATCCTGAGTTTGATGTTTCTGGTATCGTTGACCTAGCACGACATCTTACTCCCACAAAGCGGAATGTAGTGAGCATCGTGGGAAAGTTCTACAACCCACTTGGATTTCTCTCACCAGTTGTTTTTTATTTAAAGTATTATTTCAATGGTTATACAGAGACAAGGGCAGCTGAAATGATATCATTCTGATGGACTGGTTGAGGAATGGAAGCAACTAATCTCTGGTTTGGAAGTTCCCTCACCTATTGTACTTCCCAGAAACTACATCTCAGATGTCAGTGAAAACATATCCTCTGTCACTCTTGTTAGATTTTGCGATGCCTCTACCCAAGCATATGCTGCCGTAGTGTACATTCAGTTCAAGACCGGTCTTCAACACATCACTAGATTTGTAGCGTCAAAGTCCAGGGTAGCGCCATTGCAGACCCAGACAATCCCTCGGTTGGAACTCCTTTCGGCACTCCTTCTTTCAAAACTAATTGTTTCTGTGCATGACATTAGAGGGCAAAAATCGATATCCAGTGTTTCAGACTCTAAGATTGCCCTGTACTGGATCACCTGCATCACCAAGAATTGCAAGGTCTTCATAGAGAATCGGGTGAAGGAGATTCAGCACAATGTGAGCCCCAATTCCACTGTTCAGGAGACTCAAATCCAGCTGAATTACCTTCAAGAAGTCTGTCTATGGTAGAACTACTTGTCAGCAGGTTGTGGAGACTTGGTCCAGAATGGCTTAACCTGGACCCACCTGTCTCACCACAAGAATCATACTCCATTCCCCCAGAATGCCTTGATGAGTTGAAGTCATTGGAAGTATTGATAGTAAAATACCCTCACAGATTATATGTGTAGCTAACGTAAACCTATTCTTGCATCAAAATAAACATTTATATAGCTACTACCACTCCCGTCCGTAATGGCGAAAAAGGAGTGGGTGAGACACCCTCGTGTGGAACTAAATAGAGATTCATTAATTTTTTTCTCCTTACTCAATTTTGCCACCTCTATTAGCGTAAGTTCTGCTGTACGTGGGTATGGGGATAACTTGCGCGGATCAATTTTTAGCCGCTTTCGGGGGACTTAGCTAGCATAACCCAAACTACACTAGGGCTAAAAAAACTGAAGGTAAGAAGCCAAAAATTTGTTCTAAGAGGTGCGGTTGGTCGCTGCCACCTTAATCAACCAACATTTAATGCCTGGAGCAATAGGAGATATAGATTTACTTAGAGTCAGGACAGTATATAAATGGTGTGTGTGTGTGTGTGTGTGTGTGTGTGTGTGTGTGTGTGTGTGTGTGTGTGTGTCAATTTATGACCAAAACCCTCGCAGGACAGACAGAGAAATGTATTCATCAAATACATTACTCTATCCAAACCCATGAGTATACCACTCCAATTATGACCGTCTACAGGAAAATCGGGCACAACGCGGCCCAGACGAAAGATTTTTTTGCGACGTCTATGCATGCCGCGTTGTGCCCGATAGACGGTCACAATTTAGCATCACCACCTCCCTAACACTTCTAATGTATGGGAGTGTCGAAACTAATACATCTACAGTGGAGCACGAAGATGAAAATATTGAATGGGAGGGGGGTGATGTTAAGAGCGTATCATTTGTTCCCCCTGAAACTCATTTTGCCCCCTGAAAATAAGTATGATTTTTATGCCTACATTTGCCACAAAATTATCATCAATTTTATTGAAATGAGAAATTCCCCCAAATTTTCAAAAAATGTTGAACAATAATTTACTCATCCTGTGCCTCACCAATCTTTAAATGTTAGAGTACTTGATACTTATTTAATAACAAATACACTGTACAAAACATTGCTGTGGAGAGGAAATATTGAAAGCTATTATAGCATAAACATATTAGCTAAGATGGTATGTTAATACTCTCTAGTCTTTTTCATTGGGCAAAATCGGGCAGTATTTTAATTGTCTAGTGTTTCAAATAGCATGCAAATTGTGCCATAATTTATAAGATGTTGCTACAGAGGTCAAAGTGTACTTTTGTATATTTTAGTTAGTAGTCTAATTGAAAGAAAGAAATCATTCAGAGAAGACAGTTGCACAAAGCAACATTTTGTAGAGGCTACTTAAAATGAAGGTGATGCATCTGAACTGTAGCTGATTTACCAACTGCTAGTTTTCTCATACAACCCAGTTATATTGGATCGGTTATTTAACTGTAAAGATCTCTCTCATCATAGGTATAAAACATATGTAGTATGAATACATACTGGGTTGGGAGCGAGTAGCCAGAATCATTGGAGGGGCCATTGCACCACCCCCCTCTCCCACTTCCTACTTCACTGATCTAGCTTGATCTCAAGACAATAACACTTTATTGCAACAAGACTCTTTACTAACCCACTATATGTTTGGTAAAGGGTCTTACCAAGCAAAAATATTAGACCACAGAAGAATCCCAAAACACTTCTAACTGGGTCTTAAAAAGAGCCTGACGAAGCCTGTGGGAGGTTGTAGTAATGACAAGACCACATTATCCAACAGGAATGGTAAGAGTCTATTGATCACTTTATTCATTTGCACATGCTCAACAAATTTGCAGCTAACTTTACTAGTTTCTCAAGTTTACAGCAAATGATTTATTTACTGGTCATGAAAGTTTTCCTTCCCTCATATAATTGGTAAATGGTGACACTTACCTATATTATATCAAATGACAACTGTAGTTGGCATTATAAAGAAAACTTTAAGAAGTTTAACGTCTTTATAAATTGCCTTCTATTTCGGGCTGGCTAAGATTCCTAGTGTATGCACATACTATGTTAACTTGGATAAAAGTAAGCATACAAAGAAAATGTTAAATGAAAAAGTTAATTATTGTAGCTAATCAGTGATACAGAACAATCATTGCTAGATACTGAAATTAGATTAGCACAAGTAATTAATGGCCACATTTTAGTGGATGTGATTAGGCTGTCAGGGTTTAATTTTGCTTCTTAGCTACAGTCTTATCTAAGTGGTAGTCCATGTAGAATAATCAATGTATTACAATATATTGTACTCAGATACAGAATGAATCTGAAGCACAAAGTCAATAGATTAAATATAAGTAATAAAGGAAGTGAAACATAACCACACAGGAAATAACAAGTAAAAAGCACATTATTCCAGTCTACATACACATTCTAGTAGAAATCCAAATAGCCAAATCATGTACTACTAATACAACATATAAACAAGTAAAAGAGCACATTATTCCAGTCTACACATTCTAGTAGAAATCCAAATAGCCAAATCGTGTACTACTAATAAACCATATAAATAATCTAGAATAGATAAGAGACATGGCAAAGTTTGTCATATACTCCTAGCTATCATTAAGCATATTATAATCGTTGAAGGTGAAAGTGGATCTATTGCTTTGCATAATGTTCCTATGTTGTAAATTAACCATTCCTCAGTAGTTGATTGGACAACTCATTGTTGAAAGTTGATTTAAAGTCTAGTGAATAGACAAGCACCTTCTACTTAAGGTATCATGAAAGACCTTGTATTTGTAGCTCTGTTTAGTATTTGTAGCTCTGTTAGTATTTGTATTGGAGCTATCAAAGGTGTGAAAAAACAACACTAAAAAGGTATTTGCTAAACTAAAACAACTTCCAGAAAATAATGTAAAACAAAAAAGTGTTTACAAATTGAAAGCTAGATACGAAGGTTGCTATGCTATAAATACATGTTTCAGTTTATTGCTTCTGTGACTGTCTTCATTGCAGCACTAATTTCACTTTCCCTGAAACTGTAGTGGTTATCATCACTAGCATCTGCCAATTGATGCTATTGTCTTTTTGATGACTTTCAGTTGCTCTTCAATATTTACTTCCAATGAAACCAGGAAGGCTTCAATGAGAACCATTTTGTATCACAATATGATTTTGAAGAGCCATTCTTGATATGGTTCAGCCATTATGAATTGAAGTTTTAGACTGCTCACATATTGTTTTAATTCAACCCCCCACAACCAAAAAAAATGGCGTAATTTTTGTGTTAAAAATTGAAGAAGGCTCCATGGAGTAAAATTAATAATATTAACACGAGAAATTTTTTAATAAAACTACAAAAAATTTTCATTGGCTATTTTCATTTTTTCATGGCTATGAGGCCTCAAATTAGCTTAAGTATTCATTTGATCTCGAACCCTTATCATCCCAATAAAGGACACTCCAGAATAACGGACAGTAGAGAGCTGTCCCAAAGTGTCCAAAATTCTGACAGTCTGCTGTAGCTCTAGAATACCAGTCTTAGCTCTAGAATCTAGAAGCTCGCTGCACAGCCAGGCCTTTTATGAGCCTAACCTTAGCTTTGACCAACTCAAGTCTGGTGGCAGTGACTCCACTATGGCTATTGCAGTATTTAATATATAAAGTAGCTACTAAATTTATGTGGAAAGGAATGCGACTTGAAGTCCATTGAAACAAATATGAAATGGATTGCGTTCATTTATGAGATAGGCAAGGAAATAATCATGTAAAAAAAAAACTAGTAGGTCATGAGCAAATAGAACAATATCTCTGAAGGTGAAAGTTGATTTATTGCATTCCAACAATGTCTTTAGGTGGTAAATTAGTCTGTTTTCCAGTGGTAATAGTTTGAACTGCTTTTTAAAGCTGAAAGTTGACTTGAAACATTTCATTTATTTTGTGGAGTTTTGCAATAGCTATAACAAGAGTGAAAGTAGCTATGTTCAAAGCATTCCATGTAACCTGCAAAAAAAATAATTGTTTAACCAACAACATAAACGCTCAGGAGGAGTCCAGTATAAAAAGGATACAGAATTTCTAGATTTGAGGAGCAAGCCCCTAGAGTGGAACGGAAAGCAGCATCAACTTAAGATCATGAAGATCACAGTGTTTCTTGCCCTCTTTGCATTTGTATGTGGCTCTATTGCAGATGTTGCTGAGGAACAAGGTGAAAGTCTCGATGATGAGGCACTAGCTGAGCTTGAACTGCAATCACAAAGCAACACAAATGAAACACAATCAAACATTGAAGAGAAAGCTACATCAATGGATGAGGATGAATTAGCAGCTGTAGAGAGTGACGATGCAGTGCAACTTCAGAGAATGCTACGATATTTCAGAGGTGATAGTAAACTTTAATAGATGTAAATACACTTAAAACTAAATGCTATTGTTTTGTACTTACAGGAACCTGTTTATCTAGATTGTATGTGCTTGCGTTCACTTCCAGTCGTAGATATGGAAGCTCCAGTACAAGCCATTATGTAGAACTTACAATACGTGGTGTTACTAAACGGCGCCTTCTCTACAATCGTCTAGGAAGTTACAAGCAAAGCAATAAAGGTGACCTCTGGAAATTGAATATTTCATATTTCAGCTCATGGCGGTGTGTGAGGATTCGTGACATCCAAAGAGTTACCATAACTGCAGCTAGCAGAGATAGCTGGAATATAGACTCGATTGTCACCATGGTAAAAGATAGGAAAGGAAAAACTTTTATTTTAACTCAAAACCTGGATGTCTTTCGCTGGATTAGTAAAAGTGGTGGTATTTCTCGCAGGCGGTTCCAACTTACCTTTGCCTAAATAATTTAGAAACTTGATTTTCTGAAAGACTAGAATGATTAGCTAGGTAGATTATTTTGAGTGCATTTTGTACCCATTGTGTGAATACTTTTGTTTTTATTTTTATACAATGATGCTGCCAATATGGTAAATTGTATACCACATTTTTTTCAATATTTCATTTTGAAAACCTTTAAAATGTTTTAAAAATGGCTGAATAATTGGGTAATAGTTAGTACTGCTCTTGATACTGCAAATTTAAGAGCAAATAAAGTTTAAAAACTATCTGTAGCCAGTTATATACCACCACAAGGTTAGATTTTTGCATATATATGACTATCTTATGGGAAAAAAATATTATACAGTAGAATTTATAAAAAAAATTAATAGCACTTAATTAGGGAGGCGTATAAGGTGCAAAATTGGCATTCGGTTGTTTTCAATTGGAGTATGTGTGGTGCACATTAACTGGGTGGAGCTGTGGGCGGGGACTGTATTGATATTTTGACCATTCATTATTGTTTGAGTGCCAGGTTGTCACAGTAACAGTAGTCAGTTTAACAGAAAGAATGAAAATGAAGATTTAAGTGCGGATTCAGAGTTGTTGTTTATTGGTGCTTTAACTGCATGAATAAACATTAATATAACTTCAAGTATGATGCCAAGAGACAAGAACTAGTGCACTCTATTAAAGAAATAGCTGAAAATATAACGTTTTGAACCTTTGATATATATTTATCATAGCTCTGTATTAAGCATAATAAACTGCTATTTATAAAAAACAAAACAAAATAAAGAAACAAAGGCTTTTTCTACCTTTTAAGACATTTTAGCAGATATCACGTTGTTGAAAAAATCTCAGAGGTTACTTGTACAAATCTAGTCTATTCTATCAGTTATGGCACATGTAGAAGATAGGCTGAATGTATAGCAGTCTCTTATGATTGCACATTGAATAAATATAATTATAACAACAGCTAGCATAATTCCGTCATTTTTTTCACTAATTTTTACATGTATGTAATAGAAATAGTCAAAAAAATCTGGTTATTTCTAATAAATTCCCACCTTTAGCACCATTTTATTATGGCAGAGGAGCTAGCAACCAAGAAAACTATTCGAAAAGGACATAGAGCCTCTAATACAGAAACTCAACATTGCCAAAATTAGTCAGCTGAAGAGGAGTCTTGAAGACAAACTGCAGTGTTCAATGAAATCTTCTCACTCACCCCTGAAGACAATATTGAAGGAGAAACTGTTGCAGCTGATGAGTATAGGGAATGAATTTACATAGCTCTGTCCAGGCTGCTAGCCAGGCAGTCCCTCATGTTGATGTTGAGCCCCGAAGAATTAGCACCACTCCAGCCACTTCCATAGATCATGAGGGAAGTCATGAGGGGGATTCTCAAGCTGCCTAAGAGTAGTCTTCCTCAGTTCAAGGGTGATCCTTTGCAATGGACATCCTTCTGGGATGCCGATCAATCAGCAGTGCATAATAACTCTGAACTGCCAGAAGTGGATAAGTTCAACTATCTCCAGTCATTACTGGATTGTTCTGCATTGGATGCAATCACGGGACTCACATTCTTGTCTGCAAATTACTTGCATGTGATAAAGATACTTTAGAAAAGGTTTGGAAACAAGCATTCTTCAAAGCATATATGGATACCCTTATTTACGCAGAGTCCATCTCCTCAGATCGTCATGTGAAGAATCTGCGACGACTTCTTGATCACACTGAGTCCCATGTGCAGAGCTTGAAGTCACTTGGAATTGAGGCATCCTCCTATGGTGCCATTCTTGCTCCTGTTTTGCTGTCCAAGCTTCCCTCAGAAATGTGACTTATTGTGAGTAGAAGGTTTTCAGACACTGATCTGGACATAAAAGCACTTCTTGCAACCTTTGAAGAAGAGCTCATTGTTAGGGGCTTTAAAGAGTCTAAGTCGGAACCACAATGTGTTTATTGTTCTCAGAGTCAACCCTCTTCTAGTTGTCCTTCTGTTTCAACAACTACAAGTCGCAAGCATATCCTCAAGGCCAGTGGTTGGTGTTTTAATTACCTCTGATGAGGTCATGTCTCGCGGGCTTGTTGATCTTTGTTTCGATGTCATAACTGCAAGAAGAGACACCATACCTCAATTTATGAAGAAGTTTAGAGCCAAGCTCCAGCCTCAACTGCCCCAAGAGAATCTACTCTGAATCCTGCTGCTTCATTCTACACAGATAACCAACAACCTCCGTTGTGGTGATATAAAGTCAGTATTTCTCCAGACTGCTCGTGCAGTGATTTACGCACCTTCCGATCTGCTTACATCATTGGAAATTTGTCTTATCCTGGATGGTGGGTGCCAGAATCCATACATTAGCGAGCATGCTTGCAACCTGATGAAGCTGGAAGCTGTTAGAGAACAGGAATTATCAATTGCCACATTCAGATCCAGGAAGGGCTCTGCAAGAATGGAATGAGTTTCAGAGGTTACCCACCAATACTGTTGTCATTGTATGTGATGCCTATATCATTTGTGAGCCGTTGACTGGACAACCTATTACTTTAGTACTTTTCTCCTCAATGCCACAATACGCTATCACTTAGAAAGTCATCTGAGTACTGATGTGTAGTTTCCCAACTGTTGTGATCTATGTATGTTGATAATATGGTATCTGGAGGCGAGACTGAAGAAGAAGTACTGGACCTGTGCATTCGTTCCAAGGATATTTCGGAAGGGTCGATTCAACCTGCGAAATTTTATGGCCAGCTCTAACCATATATGCAAACCCAGCTCGACCAAATGGAACATCAAGAATCCACTACACCACTACAGCACGATGAGCCATCATATTCTGAGAGTACTCTTGGAACTGTGCATTCTCCAAGTAGTAATACTGAGCACTAAGTTTTGGGTGTTCTGTGGGATCCTGAGTTTGATGTTTCTGGTATCGTTGACCTAGCACGACATCTTACTCCCACAAAGCGGAATGTAGTGAGCATCGTGGGAAAGTTCTACAACCCACTTGGATTTCTCTCACCAGTTGTTTTTTATTTAAAGTATTATTTCAATGGTTATACAGAGACAAGGGCAGCTGAAATGATATCATTCTGATGGACTGGTTGAGGAATGGAAGCAACTAATCTCTGGTTTGGAAGTTCCCTCACCTATTGTACTTCCCAGAAACTACATCTCAGATGTCAGTGAAAACATATCCTCTGTCACTCTTGTTAGATTTTGCGATGCCTCTACCCAAGCATATGCTGCCGTAGTGTACATTCAGTTCAAGACCGGTCTTCAACACATCACTAGATTTGTAGCGTCAAAGTCCAGGGTAGCGCCATTGCAGACCCAGACAATCCCTCGGTTGGAACTCCTTTCGGCACTCCTTCTTTCAAAACTAATTGTTTCTGTGCATGACATTAGAGGGCAAAAATCGATATCCAGTGTTTCAGACTCTAAGATTGCCCTGTACTGGATCACCTGCATCACCAAGAATTGCAAGGTCTTCATAGAGAATCGGGTGAAGGAGATTCAGCACAATGTGAGCCCCAATTCCACTGTTCAGGAGACTCAAATCCAGCTGAATTACCTTCAAGAAGTCTGTCTATGGTAGAACTACTTGTCAGCAGGTTGTGGAGACTTGGTCCAGAATGGCTTAACCTGGACCCACCTGTCTCACCACAAGAATCATACTCCATTCCCCCAGAATGCCTTGATGAGTTGAAGTCATTGGAAGTATTGATAGTAAAATACCCTCACAGATTATATGTGTAGCTAACGTAAACCTATTCTTGCATCAAAATTAACATTTATATAGCTACTACCACTCCCGTCCGTAATGGCGAAAAAGGAGTGGGTGAGACACCCTCGTGTGGAACTAAATAGAGATTCATTAATTTTTTTCTCCTTACTCAATTTTGCCACCTCTATTAGCGTAAGTTCTGCTGTACGTGGGTATGGGGATAACTTGCGCGGATCAATTTTTAGCCGCTTTCGGGGGACTTAGCTAGCATAACCCAAACTACACTAGGGCTAAAAAAACTGAAGGTAAGAAGCCAAAAATTTGTTCTAAGAGGTGCGGTTGGTCGCTGCCACCTTAATCAACCAACATTTAATGCCTGGAGCAATAGGAGATATAGATTTACTTAGAGTCAGGACAGTATATAAATGGTGTGTGTGTGTGTGTGTGTGTGTGTGTGTGTGTGTGTGTGTGTGTGTGTCAATTTATGACCAAAACCCTCGCAGGACAGACAGAGAAATGTATTCATCAAATACATTACTCTATCCAAACCCATGAGTATACCACTCCAATTATGACCGTCTACAGGAAAATCGGGCACAACGCGGCCCAGACGAAAGATTTTTTTGCGACGTCTATGCATGCCGCGTTGTGCCCGATAGACGGTCACAATTTAGCATCACCACCTCCCTAACACTTCTAATGTATGGGAGTGTCGAAACTAATACATCTACAGTGAAGCACGAAGATGACAATATTGAATGGGAGGGGGGTGATGTTAAGAGCGTATCATTTGTTCCCCCTGAAACTCATTTTGCCCCCTGAAAATAAGTATGATTTTTATGCCTACATTTGCCACAAAATTATCATCAATTTTATTGAAATGAGAAATTCCCCCAAATTTTCAAAAAATGTTGAACAATAATTTACTCATCCTGTGCCTCACCAATCTTTAAATGTTAGAGTACTTGATACTTATTTAATAACAAATACACTGTACAAAACATTGCTGTGGAGAGGAAATATTGAAAGCTATTATAGCATAAACATATTAGCTAAGATGGTATGTTAATACTCTCTAGTCTTTTTCATTGGGCAAAATCGGGCAGTATTTTAATTGTCTAGTGTTTCAAATAGCATGCAAATTGTGCCATGATTTATAAGATGTTTCTACAGATGTCAAAGTGTACTTTTGTATATTTTAGTTAGTAGTCTAATTGAAAGAAAGAAATCATTCAGGGAAGACAGTTGCACAAAGTATTCTCTAACAAGCAACATTTTGTAGAGGCTACTTAAAATGAAGGTGATGCATCTGAACTGGAACTGTAGCTGATTTACCAACTTCTAGTTTTCTCATACAACCCAGTTATATTGGATCGGTTATTTAACTGTAAAGATCTCTCTCATCATAGGTATAAAACATATGTAGTATGAATACATACAGGGAAATATTGGGTTGGGAGCCAGGAGCCAGAATCATTGGAGGGGCCATTGCACCCCCCCCCCCCTCTCCCACTTCCTACTTCACTGATCTAGCTTGATCTCAAGACAATAACACTTTATTGCAACAAGACTCTTTACCAATCCACTATATGTTTGGTAAAGGGTCTTACCAAGCAAAAAATATTAGACCACAGAAGAATCCCAAAACACTTCTAACTGGGTCTTAAAAAGAGCCTGACGAAGCCTGTGGGAGGTTGTAGTAATGACAAGACCACATTATCCAACAGGAATTTAAAACGGTAAGAGTCTATTGATCACTTTATTCATTTGCACATGCTTAACAAATTTGCAGCTAACTTTACTAGTTTCTCAAGTTTACAGCAAATGATTTATTTACTGGTCATAAAAGTTTTCCTTCCCTCATATAATTGGTAAATGGTGACACTTACCTATATATATCAAATGACAAGTGTAGTTGGCATTATAAAGAAAACTTTAAGAAGTTTAACGTCTTTATAAATTGCCTTCTATTTCGGGCTGGCTAAGATTCCTAGTGTATGCACATACTATGTTAACTTGGATAAAAGTAAGCATGCAAAGAAAATGTTAAATGAAAACGTTAATTTTTGTAGCTAATCAGTGATACAGAACAATCATTGCTTTATACTGAAATTAGATTAGCACAAGTAATAAATGGCCACGTTTTAGTGGATGTGATTAGGCTGTCAGGGTTTAATTTTGCTTCTTAGCTACAGTCTTATCTAAGTGGTAGTCCATGTAGAATAATTAATGTATTACAATATATTGTACTCAGATACAGAATGAATCTGATGCACAAAGTCAATAGATTAAATATAAGTAATAAAAAAAGTGAAACATAACCACACAGGAAATAGCAAGTAAAAGAGCACATTATTCCAGTCTACACATTCTAGTAGAAATCCAAATAGCCTAATTGTGTACTACTAATACAACATATAAACAAGTAAAAGAGCACATTATTCCAGTACACATTCTAGTAGAAATCCAAATAGCCAAATCGTGTATTACTAATACAACATATAAATAATCTAGAATAGATAAGAGACATGCCAAAGTTTGTCATATACTCCTAGCTATCATTAAGCATATTATACTCGTTGAAGGTGAAAGTGGATCCATTGCTTTGCATAATGTTCCTATGTTGTAAATTAACCATTCCTCAGTTGTTGATTGGACAACTCATTGTTGAAAGTTGATTTAAAGTCTAGTGAATAGACAAGCACCTTCTACCTAAGGTATCATGAAAGACCTTGTATTTGTAGCTCTGTTTAGTATTTGTAGCTCTGTTAGTATTTGTATTGGAGCTATCAAAGGTGTGAAAAAACAACACTAAAAACGGTATTTGCTAAACTAAAACAACTTCCAGAAAATAATGTAAAACAAAAAAGTGTTTACAAATTGAAAGCTAGATACGAAGGTTGCTATGCTATAAATACCTGTTTCAGTTTATTGTTTCTGTGACTGCCTTGATTGCAGCACTAATTTCACTTTCCCTGAAACTGTAGTGGTTATCATCACTAGCATCTGCCAATTGATGCTATTGTCTTCGTGATGATTTTCAGTTGTTCTTCAATATTTACTTCCAATGAAACATGGAAGGCTTCAGTAAGAACCATTTTGTATAACTCACAATATGATTTTGAAGAGCCATTCTTGATATGGTTCAGCCATTATAAATTGAAGTTTTAGACTGCTCACATATTGTTTTAATTCAACCAAAAACCAAAATAATGGCGTAATTTTTGTGTTAAAAAATTGAAGAAGGCTCCATGGAGTAAAACTAATAATATTAACACGAGAAATTTTTGTATAAAACTTACAAAAAACTGCATTGGCTATTTTCATAATTTTTTTCATGCTACGATGCCTCAAATTAGCTTAAGTATTCATTTGACGAACCCTTATTCAGACATTCATTTATGAGAAAGGCAAGGAAATAATGGTGTAAAAGAAAATCATACTGGAGGCATCGTTCTAAGATAAGAAATTCTATCATATAGAGTTGGATTTAATATTACTATGTATTCTCTATTTGAAAGATATTTATTATTATAGAATATTTACATAGTATGTTGAAAAGAATAAACAAAAATGTTTCAATGCTGGAGGATCTTCATCAGTTGGAAACAAATGCTGCAGTTAGCTGGAGGATACTGGGGCTGGTCCAGGGTGGTTGAATAGGGTGATATGTCACTCCCCACCCCCCACCCCACCCCCATCTCCTTAATTTTGATGATATTTATTGAAATGACAGCTTTCTTCTTTTGGCATGAAAGAATAAATCAAAAGCACTCCTTTAATTAAGTCAGTTAAAAAAAACTAGTAGGTCATGAGCAAATAGAACAATATACTCTGGAGGTGAAAGTTGATTTATTGCATTCCAACAATGTCTTTAGGTGGTAAATTAGTCTGTTTTCCAGTGGTAATAGTTTGAACTGCTTTTAAAGCTGAAAGTTGACTTGAAACATTTCATTTATTTTGTGGAGTTTTGCAATAGCTATAACAAGAGTGAAAGTATGTTCAAAGCATTCCATGTAACCTGCAAAAAAAAATAATTGTTTAACCAACAATATAAACGCTCAGGAGGAACCCAGTATAAAAAGAATGTTGAGGAGCAAGCCCCTAGAGCCCTAGAGTGGAACGGAAAGCAGCATCAACTGAAGATCATGAAAATCACAGTGTTTCTTGCCCTCTTTGCATTTGTATGCGGCTCTATTGCAGATGTTGCTGAGGAACAAGGTGAAAGTCTCGATGATGAGGTACTAGCTGAGCTTGAACTGCAATCACAAAGCAACACAAATGAAACACTATCAAACATTGGAGAGAAAGCTATGTCAATGGATGAGGATGAATTAGCAGCTGTAGAGAGTGACGGTGCAGTGCAACTTCAGAGATTACGAAGTTTCATCTACCGTAACAGAGGTGATAATAAATTTGAATAGATGTGAATACACTTAAAACTAAATGCTATTGTTTTGTACTTACAGGAACCTGTTTATGTAGATTGTATGTGCTTGCGTTCACTTCCAGTCGTTGATATGGAAGCTCCTTTGCAAGCCATTTTCTAGAAGTTAAAATACGTGGTAAGCGCCTTGTCAAGAAACGTCTAGGAAGTTACAAGAAAAGCAATAAAGGTGACCTCTGGAAATTTAATTTCAACCCATCGCTGTGTGTGAGGATTCGTGACATTCAAAGAGTTGCCATAGCTGCAGCTAACAGAAATAGCTGGAATATAGACTCAATTGTCACCATGGTGAAAGATAGGAAAGGAAAAACGTTTATTTTGACTCAAAACCTGGATGTCTTTCGCTGGATTAGTAAAAGTGGTGATATTTCTCGCAGGCGGTTCCAACTTACCTTTGCTTAAATAATTTAGAAACTTAATTTTCTGAAAGACTAGAATGATTAGCTAGGTAGATTATTTTGAGTGCATTTTGTACCCATTGTATGAATACTTTTATTTTTATTTTTATACAATAATGATGCTGCCAATATAATTGTATACCACTTTTTTTTTCAATATTTCATTTTGAAAACCTTTAAATTGTTTTAAAAATCGCTGAATAATTGGGTAATGGCTAGTACTGCTCTTGATAATGTAAATTTAAGAGCAAATAAAGTTAAAAACTATCTGTAGCCAGTTATATACCACAAGGTTAGATTTTTGCATATATATGACTATCTTATGGGAAAAAAATATTATACAGTAGAATTCATAAAAAAGAATTAATAGCACTTAATTAGGGAGGCGTATAAGGTGCAAAATTGGCATTCAGTTGTTTTCAATTGGAGTATGTGTGATGCACATTAACTGGGTGGAGCTATGGGCGGAAACTGTATTGATATTTTGACCATTCATTATTGTTTGAGTGCCTGTTTGTCACAGTAACAGTTGTCAGTTTAACAGAAAGAATGAAAATGAAGATTTAAGTGTGGATTCAGAGTTGTTGTTTATTGGTGCTTTAACTGCACGAACAAACATTAATATAACTTCAAGTATGACACCAAGAGACAAGAACTAGTGCACTCTAAAGAAATAGCTGAAAATATAACATTTTGAACCTTTGATATAATTTATCATAGCTCAACAAAGTAACAAAGGCTTATTCTACCTTTTAAGACATTTTAGCAGATATCACATTGTTGAAAAAATGCTCAGTGGTGTACTTGTACAAATCTAGTCTATTCTATCAGTTATGGCTCATGTAGAAGATAGGCTGAATGTATAGCAGTCTCTTATGATTGCACATTGAATAAATATAACAATAGCTAGCATAATTCCTTCATTTTTCACTAACTTTTACATGTACGGAATTTATGAGAGTACCAGAGTAAAAGTTATACATTTAAATCTAGCTCTATAGCTTTGGTTAATGTTAGGTTAATGTACTAGCTTTCCATTGGCTTTTCTTTCTAGTTATTAATGCTGTCATGATGTTATTAATAAAAGAAATTTCATTACAAATAAAACAGAACAAGAAGATAAACTCAATCATGTGTATAAATATTTGTTTATTTATCTCTCAAAGACCTTCCTTTAGTTTCTATAGACAACAGCATTGACAGGATAGCAAACACAATGCAAAATCCAGCATAGAGACTGATGGAGACATAATCATTAGCAGTAAACACCACCTGAGCCACCACCGGAGTGAGGATTCCTCCAACACGAGCGGCTACATTGCACACTCCGAGACCCAAGGCCCGAGCCTCAGTCGGGTAAACTTCAGGAGTGTAGATGTATACAACCTGAAATACGCCAGACACAAATGCCCTGGCGATAAACAGAAACACTGTCAGAATGGTCTTAGAAGTACAAATAAGGAGCAGAAGAAAACTGCTAGCTGCCATAACAAATTCAACAGCCATCATCTTCTTCCTTCCCAGAACATCAATAATAAGGAATGTGAGAATGAGGCCGGGAAACTCTGCCGCTGATGCCCAGAGTATCTTCACATAGTCACCGGTGTTAAGCTCATTGCATTCAATTGAAGAATTCTGGGCACTATTAGTGATCCTGCAGTGCGGATCTGAGCTGAGCATCGTGGTAGTGAGAATGACCACACCGTAATAGGACCATGCTGCACCATACCATAGGAAAAACAACAGAGCAGTGGTCAGCCACATCCTGTTTTCAAACAGTGATGTAAACTGCCTTAAGACTACCAGCGCTTTGAATGTTTTCTTCCTATGTTTAGTCTGATGCTCACTTTCATGACTTTCTTGAAGAAGCTTAGACACTTCTGCATCACTAAGTGGTGCGTCTCCCTCCTCAACTCCATAGTCTCCATTTGAATGAGTGTATTTCTCTACCCCACCAACTCTTAGAGTTTTACTCTTAGAGATATCCTGCATGGCTTTGGCTTCACCAATCTTTCGAGTCACTTCTAAATCTTCGTCACCTTCTTGAGCAACAAGCTTACCAGATAGAGGCTTTTTGCAGTTAAATTTTGCTATTTTTTCAATGACCCTTTGGGCTTTCTTAATTTTACCCTTGACAAGATAAAACCTGGCTGATTCTGGCACCAAAGGGAACAATAGTAATACAATTGCCATAGGAGATGCTGACAAGCCGAGAAACCAGTGCCAGTTTAAATGCAACACTCCAAACACCAGGATGGCTAATGCAGCATAAAACATGGCACCCACTGTCCACCACATGGCTATGACAACCAACCAAATGCCCCGTCGTTTTCTTGGTAGGAACTCGGCGTAGTAAGTGACCACCTGCATGGTGCCTCTAGAGCTGAAACCAACCCCGAAGCAGCAAATTAGCAACCACGGGTAACCGAACTTACGGTTGTCGTCTGGAGAGACCTGTGCAGCGCTCAGAAGTCCAAAAATTAGCACACAGATATCCACCAACAGCAAAGATGTTTTACGTCCAATCAAATCATTTAGAAATCCCCCAGACGACCACACTTATCAATAGGCCAAAGAACACAACTGAAGTGACAGCTGCTTCTTTATTTCAAAATTCTTTATGGATGGCAGGAAGGGAGTGGCTCTATCATCACATACACATTTGTACATGGCTACATGATACCATAACTTAGAGTAAATAATGCAAATTAGGTACATGTCACATTACTTCTGCTACTGTAGTATGTATAATATATATACACAATAATACATGTACTGTATATACAGAGCAGAGATATGTTTGTTATTTTGGTCAATGTTATTGTATTGGAGGCTAATTATAATAAACAAATGCTTCGTGGTTATGAAAGTTGCATTTTTTTCTACAAGATAAGTTTACTTCTTAGTTTGAAACTCATGACTGGCCCTTGGCAAATGCTCCTGTACACTGCTGACCCTGAGGAGGCTCCTAAAGCTTAAAATAACAAAGATAGTGCATGGCTTGCCATATTTATTTCCTAACATCTGTTATGGTAGCTACTACTACTTCAATAGATAAAGGCATAGCTACTAATTAAGTAAACAGCTAACAAAACGTGTTCATTAGTCTTTCATGGTCACAAAGATAATTCTATCATCTAGCTAACTAAGATCTCTCTACTGGTGCACATACATGTTTGGTGTATATACCCGCAGAAAATTGGATAACAAAACTTATTTATATATAACATATTGCTTCATAGTGACTAGCCACTCAAGCCCTTGACATAGTCCATTATAACAAGTATATGGTTGCAATTACCAACTATACTGCAGTTGAAATTCTTCATGACTTGCACTTTTTGTTGGAAAACAACATTTATGTACATAATAATGTGTTAAGAAACAACAAAAATTCTGCTAATACACTCTGAATTGTTTCGCTATTGGTGCTGTGATAGCTCAGAACATATACATATCATTTATTGCACTATTGATCAAAAGATGTACACAGGCACTAATTTATCTTCACATTTAAAACCCAGACTTCTCTTCAAGATTGATTAATCCATACCCAACAAGCTACAATGCCAATCTGAAATTCATGCTAGCTATTTGATCACTACTCCATTCATCAATTTGAAAACTAGAATGCAAATAGCATGTTCCACTAAGCATAGACAGGAGAAGATAGCATCACTCAACCACCCTATGTTTCATGGTGTAGAAGATAAGCAATGGTGAGAGATAAGACCCAGTTAGAAGTGTTTTGGGATTCTTCTGTGGTCTAATGTTTTTTGCTTGGTAAGACCCTTTACCAAACATATAGTGGGTTGGTAAAGAGTCTTGTTGCAATACAGTGTTATTGTCTTGAGATCAAGCTAGATCAGTGAAGTAGGAAGTGGGAGAGGGGGGGGGGGTGCAATGGCCCCTCCAATGATTCTGGCTCCCCGCCCCCAACCCAATATTTCCCTGTATGTATTCATACTACATATGTTTTATACCTATGATGAGAGAGATCTTTACAGTTAAATAACCGATCCAATATAATAACTGGGTGAACTAGCAGTTGGTAAATCAGCTACAGTTCAGATGCATCACCTTCATTTTAAGTAGCCTCTACAAAATGTTGCTTGTTAGAGAATACTTTGTGCAACTGTCTTCTCTGAATGATATCTTTCTTTCAATTAGACTACAAGCTAAAATATACAAAAGTACACTTTGACCTCTGTAGCAACATCTTATAAATCATAGCACAATTTGCATGCTATTTGAAACACTAGATAATTAAAATACTGCCCGATTTTGCCCAATGAAAAAGACTAGAGAGTATTAACATACCATCTTAGCTAATATGTTTATGCTATAATAGCTTTCAATATTTCCTCTCCACAGCTATATAGCTACTACCGCTCCCTCCCGTGTCTATTCACTAGACTTTAATCAACTTTCAACTACAATGAGTTGTCCCCTACTGAGGAATGGCTAATTTACAACATAGGAACATTAGATTATTAGGTAATGTCTATTGCTTTGCATAATGTTCCTATGTTGTAAATTAGCCATTCCTCAGTAGGGGACAACTCATTGTAGTTGAAAGTTGATTAAAGTCTAGTGAATAGACAAGCACCTTCTACTTAAGGGATCATGAAAGAACTTGTATTTGTAGCTCTGTTAGTATTTGTATTGGAGCTATCACAGGTGTGAAAAAACAACACTAAAAAGGTATTTGCTAAACTAAAACAACTTCCAGAAAATAATGTAAAACAAAAAAGTGTTTACAAATTGAAAGCTAGATACGAAAGTTGCTATGCTGTAAATACCTGTTTCAGTTTATTGTTTCTGTGACTGCCTTGATTGCAGCACTAATTTCACTTTCCCTGAAACTGTAGTGGTTATCATCACTAGCATCTGCCAATTGATGCTATTGTCTTTTTGATGACTTTCAGTTGCTCTTCAATATTTACTTCCAATGAAACCAGGAAGGCTTCAATGAGAACCATTTTGTATCACAATATGATTTTGAAGAGCCATTCTTGATATGGTTCAGCCATTATGAATTGAAGTTTTAGACTGCTCACATATTGTTTTAATTCAACCCCCCACAACCAAAAAAAATGGCGTAATTTTTGTGTTAAAAATTGAAGAAGGCTCCATGGAGTAAAATTAATAATATTAACACGAGAAATTTTTTAATAAAACTACAAAAAATTTTCATTGGCTATTTTCATTTTTTCATGGCTATGAGGCCTCAAATTAGCTTAAGTATTCATTTGATCTCGAACCCTTATCATCCCAATAAAGGACACTCCAGAATAACGGACAGTAGAGAGCTGTCCCAAAGTGTCCAAAATTCTGACAGTCTGCTGTAGCTCTAGAATACCAGTCTTAGCTCTAGAATCTAGAAGCTCGCTGCACAGCCAGGCCTTTTATGAGCCTAACCTTAGCTTTGACCAACTCAAGTCTGGTGGCAGTGACTCCACTATGGCTATTGCAGTATTTAATATATAAAGTAGCTACTAAATTTATGTGGAAAGGAATGCGACTTGAAGTCCATTGAAACAAATATGAAATGGATTGCGTTCATTTATGAGATAGGCAAGGAAATAATCATGTAAAAAAAAAACTAGTAGGTCATGAGCAAATAGAACAATATCTCTGAAGGTGAAAGTTGATTTATTGCATTCCAACAATGTCTTTAGGTGGTAAATTAGTCTGTTTTCCAGTGGTAATAGTTTGAACTGCTTTTTAAAGCTGAAAGTTGACTTGAAACATTTCATTTATTTTGTGGAGTTTTGCAATAGCTATAACAAGAGTGAAAGTAGCTATGTTCAAAGCATTCCATGTAACCTGCAAAAAAAATAATTGTTTAACCAACAACATAAACGCTCAGGAGGAGTCCAGTATAAAAAGGATACAGAATTTCTAGATTTGAGGAGCAAGCCCCTAGAGTGGAACGGAAAGCAGCATCAACTTAAGATCATGAAGATCACAGTGTTTCTTGCCCTCTTTGCATTTGTATGTGGCTCTATTGCAGATGTTGCTGAGGAACAAGGTGAAAGTCTCGATGATGAGGCACTAGCTGAGCTTGAACTGCAATCACAAAGCAACACAAATGAAACACAATCAAACATTGAAGAGAAAGCTACATCAATGGATGAGGATGAATTAGCAGCTGTAGAGAGTGACGATGCAGTGCAACTTCAGAGAATGCTACGATATTTCAGAGGTGATAGTAAACTTTAATAGATGTAAATACACTTAAAACTAAATGCTATTGTTTTGTACTTACAGGAACCTGTTTATCTAGATTGTATGTGCTTGCGTTCACTTCCAGTCGTAGATATGGAAGCTCCAGTACAAGCCATTATGTAGAACTTACAATACGTGGTGTTACTAAACGGCGCCTTCTCTACAATCGTCTAGGAAGTTACAAGCAAAGCAATAAAGGTGACCTCTGGAAATTGAATATTTCATATTTCAGCTCATGGCGGTGTGTGAGGATTCGTGACATCCAAAGAGTTACCATAACTGCAGCTAGCAGAGATAGCTGGAATATAGACTCGATTGTCACCATGGTAAAAGATAGGAAAGGAAAAACTTTTATTTTAACTCAAAACCTGGATGTCTTTCGCTGGATTAGTAAAAGTGGTGGTATTTCTCGCAGGCGGTTCCAACTTACCTTTGCCTAAATAATTTAGAAACTTGATTTTCTGAAAGACTAGAATGATTAGCTAGGTAGATTATTTTGAGTGCATTTTGTACCCATTGTGTGAATACTTTTGTTTTTATTTTTATACAATGATGCTGCCAATATGGTAAATTGTATACCACATTTTTTTCAATATTTCATTTTGAAAACCTTTAAAATGTTTTAAAAATGGCTGAATAATTGGGTAATAGTTAGTACTGCTCTTGATACTGCAAATTTAAGAGCAAATAAAGTTTAAAAACTATCTGTAGCCAGTTATATACCACCACAAGGTTAGATTTTTGCATATATATGACTATCTTATGGGAAAAAAATATTATACAGTAGAATTTATAAAAAAAATTAATAGCACTTAATTAGGGAGGCGTATAAGGTGCAAAATTGGCATTCGGTTGTTTTCAATTGGAGTATGTGTGGTGCACATTAACTGGGTGGAGCTGTGGGCGGGGACTGTATTGATATTTTGACCATTCATTATTGTTTGAGTGCCAGGTTGTCACAGTAACAGTAGTCAGTTTAACAGAAAGAATGAAAATGAAGATTTAAGTGCGGATTCAGAGTTGTTGTTTATTGGTGCTTTAACTGCATGAATAAACATTAATATAACTTCAAGTATGATGCCAAGAGACAAGAACTAGTGCACTCTATTAAAGAAATAGCTGAAAATATAACGTTTTGAACCTTTGATATATATTTATCATAGCTCTGTATTAAGCATAATAAACTGCTATTTATAAAAAACAAAACAAAATAAAGAAACAAAGGCTTTTTCTACCTTTTAAGACATTTTAGCAGATATCACGTTATTGAAAAAATCTCAGAGGTTACTTGTACAAATCTAGTCTATTCTATCAGTTATGGCACATGTAGAAGATAGGCTGAATGTATAGCAGTCTCTTATGATTGCACATTGAATAAATATAATTATAACAACAGCTAGCATAATTCCGTCATTTTTTTCACTAATTTTTACATGTATGTAATAGAAATAGTCAAAAAAATCTGGTTATTTCTAATAAATTCCCACCTTTAGCACCATTTTATTATGGCAGAGGAGCTAGCAACCAAGAAAACTATTCGAAAAGGACATAGAGCCTCTAATACAGAAACTCAACATTGCCAAAATTAGTCAGCTGAAGAGGAGTCTTGAAGACAAACTGCAGTGTTCAATGAAATCTTCTCACTCACCCCTGAAGACAATATTGAAGGAGAAACTGTTGCAGCTGATGAGTATAGGGAATGAATTTACATAGCTCTGTCCAGGCTGCTAGCCAGGCAGTCCCTCATGTTGATGTTGAGCCCCGAAGAATTAGCACCACTCCAGCCGCTTCCATAGATCATGAGGGAAGTCATGAGGGGGATTCAGATCATAGCAGAGTCAGAACTGGACCTAAGATCAAGCTGCCTAAGAGTAGTCTTCCTCAGTTCAAGGGTGATCCTTTGCAATGGACATCCTTCTGGGATGCCGATCAATCAGCAGTGCATAATAACTCTGAACTGCCAGAAGTGGATAAGTTCAACTATCTCCAGTCATTACTGGATTGTTCTGCATTGGATGCAATCACGGGACTCACATTCTTGTCTGCAAATTACTTGCATGTGATAAAGATACTTTAGAAAAGGTTTGGAAACAAGCATTCTTCAAAGCATATATGGATACCCTTATTTACGCAGAGTCCATCTCCTCAGATCGTCATGTGAAGAATCTGCGACGACTTCTTGATCACACTGAGTCCCATGTGCAGAGCTTGAAGTCACTTGGAATTGAGGCATCCTCCTATGGTGCCATTCTTGCTCCTGTTTTGCTGTCCAAGCTTCCCTCAGAAATGTGACTTATTGTGAGTAGAAGGTTTTCAGACACTGATCTGGACATAAAAGCACTTCTTGCAACCTTTGAAGAAGAGCTCATTGTTAGGGGCTTTAAAGAGTCTAAGTCGGAACCACAATGTGTTTATTGTTCTCAGAGTCAACCCTCTTCTAGTTGTCCTTCTGTTTCAACAACTACAAGTCGCAAGCATATCCTCAAGGCCAGTGGTTGGTGTTTTAATTACCTCTGATGAGGTCATGTCTCGCGGGCTTGTTGATCTTTGTTTCGATGTCATAACTGCAAGAAGAGACACCATACCTCAATTTATGAAGAAGTTTAGAGCCAAGCTCCAGCCTCAACTGCCCCAAGAGAATCTACTCTGAATCCTGCTGCTTCATTCTACACAGATAACCAACAACCTCCATTGTGGTGATATAAAGTCAGTATTTCTCCAGACTGCTCGTGCAGTGATTTACGCACCTTCCGATCCGCTTACATCATTGGAAATTCGTCTTATCCTGGATGGTGGGTGCCAGAATCCATACATTAGCGAGCATGCTTGCAACCTGATGAAGCTGGAAGCTGTTAGAGAACAGGAATTATCAATTGCCACGTTCAGATCCAGGAAGGACTCTGCAAGAATGGAATGAGTTTCAGAGGTTACCCACCAATGCTGTTGTCATTGTATGTGATGCCTATACTATTTGTGAGCCGTTGACTGGACAACCTATTACTTTAGTACTTTTCTCCTCAATGCCACAATATTCTATCACTTAGAAAGTCATCTGAGTACTGATGAGAATGTAGTTGCCCAACTGTTGTGATCTATGTATGTTGATGATATGGTATCTGGAGGCGAGACTGAAGAAGAAGTACTGGACCTGTGCATTCGTTCCAAGGAGATATTTCGGAAGGGTCGATTCAACCTGCGAAATTTTATGGCCAGCTCTAACCATCTGCAAACCCAGCTCGACCAAATGCAACATCAAGAATCCACTACACCACTACAGCACGATGAGCCATCATATTCTGAGAGTACTCTTGGAACTGTGCATTCTCCAAGTAGTAATACTGAGCACTAAGTTTTGGGTGTTCTGTGGGATCCTGAGTTTGATCTTTCTGGTATCGTTGACCTAGCACGACATCTTACTCCCACAAAGCGGAATGTAGTGAGCATCGTGGGAAAGTTCTAAAACCCACTGGGATTTCTCTCACCAGTTGTTTTTTATTTAAAGTATTATTTCAATGGTTATACAGAGACAAGGGCAGCTGAAATGATATCATTCTGATGGACTGGTTGAGGAATGGAAGCAACTAATCTCTGGTTTGGAAGTTCCCTCACCTATTGTACTTCAAAGAAACTACATCTCAGATGTCAGTGAAAACATATCCTCTGTCACTCTTGTTAGATTTTGCGATGCCTCTACCCAAGCATATGCTGCCGTAGTGTACATTCAGTTCAAGACCGGTCTTCAACACATCACTAGATTTGTAGCGTCAAAGTCCAGGGTAGCGCCATTGCAGACCCAGACAATCCCTCGGTTGGAACTCCTTTCGGCACTCCTTCTTTCAAAACTAATTGTTTCTGTGCATGACATTAGAGGGCAAAAATCGATATCCAGTGTTTCAGACTCTAAGATTGCCCTGTACTGGATCACCTGCATCACCAAGAATTGCAAGGTCTTCATAGAGAATCGGGTGAAGGAGATTCAGCACAATGTGAGCCCCAATTCCACTGTTCAGGAGACTCAAATCCAGCTGAATTACCTTCAAGAAGTCTGTCTATGGTAGAACCACTTGTCAGCAGGTTGTGGAGACTTGGTCCAGAATGGCTTAACCTGGACCCACCTGTCTCACCACAAGAATCATACTCCATTCCCCCAGAATGCCTTGATGAGTTGAAGTCAGCAAGTCCTTAACATAATCTTCTGGTAGCGAATGAGCCCCTAGGTGTTGGAGCTTGTATCCAGTGCGAGAAGATCAGTGAGCTCTAAATACTCCTCAGGGTCACAGTGTATGTACTGCAAGCAGTCAAGAACTTCAAGCTCCGCAGGAAGAATTTAAATACAGTCCCTACTGGTGTGATTTTAGCCAAGAGATTGCCACTGTTGAAGTTCTTTGGGTCTCTCAGGTACAGGAGAAGATGGTCCAGCAAAAAGGCTTTCAGTCTCTGAGAAATCAGCTGGGATTGTTTCAAGGTGATCACAACTTGTGGAGATGTGGTGGTAGACTACGCAATGCTGATATATTCCTTGAAATACCCAATTCTATTGGAGCATGGTCATCATTTTACAGCATTATTAGTGAAACGTGCACATTTCAGAGTGTGCCACAATGAAGTGAAAGAAACTCTTACAAAGGTGCACAGTAAATACTGGGTACCAAAGGGTCGCAGATTGGTACAAGCCCACATACACAATTGCATAGTGTGCAAGGAACTAGAGGGAGCACCTTATGATAGTTCGATAGCACCACCTTTGCCTCCATATCGGCTCAAGGATGACCCACCTTTCACTTACAGCGGAGTAGACTTTGCTAGCCCACTGCTTGTGAAGGACACAGGAAGTGGCAAGGTCTTGGTCTGTTTGTTTACATGCCTCGTCACAAGGGCTGTCCATTTGGACATAGCGTTTAACATCACTACTGATGCTTTTAGTCTGAAACAATTTGCAGCCAGGCATAGCCTTCCCTGAAAATTTCTGCATGATAATGGGAGCACATTCAAGGCAGGTGCTAAGTTCATAACAAGTGTCCTCAAAAGTGAAATTCTTCAGCAGTATTTGTCATCTATGAGGTGTTAGTGGGTGTTCAATATTGAGTATGCCCCATGGTGGAGTGGTATGTTTGAAAGAATGGTACGGGCTACCAAACGTTTCCTTCGAAAGATGATCAAGTGAGCTTGTCTCACTGGAGATGAAATGCTCACTGCAGTGACGGAAGTTGAAGGTGTGATCAATTCCAGACTCCTCTCATATCTCTCATCTTTGGACCTGGAAGAGCCACTTGCACCTTCCCATCTGTTGGTGGGACGACGGCTGCTGAATCTACCAGACAACTTGGGTCCTGCACTTGATCCAGATGACAAAGATTTTGAAATCAGCCCTAGTCAACTAAGCGAAAGAATGAAGCATCTTGCCAATGTTTTTGATCACTTCTGGAGGCGATGGAGACTGGAGTATTTGAGTGAACTGAGGGAATGCCACCAATACTAGGCTAAGAAAAATCCCACTCCTAATCCTAACGTCAAGGAGGGAGACATTGTAATCATTCATGATGAGTCGCTACCACGTGGACTTGGAAACTTGGCCGAGTTTAGAAACTGTTTATCAGTCGAAATGGACTACCTCGGGGAGCCCTTGTACGAGTGGCTGTTCGACCAAAGCAATTGATGTTTCTGAGAAGGACTCTAAAGATTCTTTATCCTCTTGAAATAACTCCTTTGGAAATCCAGTTGGACGAGGTAGCAGAATTGGTCCATGAGCCAAAGTTGAAATTTAGGGACAATGCCAATCCACAGAAACTTAAGACTCCACCATCTCATGAAAAAAGCTGAAGTGAAGTGACAGATGTGGATACATGAACTGCTATCTACGACAGATGAGCGACATTAGAACCTACATTATTAGCAACGTATTGTCTTTGGTGTATCATCAACGTCCTGTATCATTTCTTGTTAGATTTGTACTTGTCCTGCGCTCAGTTGACCATGTTTGGTCAACGGGGAGAGGATGTTGAACATTGGTTTTGTATTTGGTTGACCTGGTACGGGGTTGTCACGGGCACGAGTATTTTTGAATAAATTGAACACATGAGAAAGAGAGAAGGGGTAGTATTAATCTAGTTACATCAGGTTGCTTATGAGTATTGCGATATTCGAGTGGGGTCAAGAGACACAGAAATCAGGTTATTTACACCACCCAAGCAATACGATCTGCCACTGGTCGAAACTTGAATCTGCTGGATACATTCTGGTCTTTACCCTCGGAGCCCCCTTATGGAGGACATCCTGGGATAGCTCCTTCATGTCTGCAAACTCCCCAGAATGTATTCACTTGACTAGCCAAGGTGGAACAGTGGGAAGTGTAAATCACATCGACAACTTGTGATATTGGGGACCCACCAGAATTATTCTTGGGAACCCACCAGACTTCTTCTTGGGAACCCTTGCTGGCATTTTGTCATTTATGCTCACGAGTGACCTGAGCCTTGCCCACTGCACCAGCCTCGACAATGCCCAGACCTGAACCTGTAGGAAATACCACAAGAAGGTGCTGTCAACATCACACTTACCAACTTTGCCAACACAAGCTGAGCCACACTAATTGCTATGGGATGCAAACTTGCAGGCAATAGCACTATGTTACAACTCAGTTGGTCACTGAGTTATCCATGCCGCTCACTTACTTCTGTACCTTTAGATTATCAAGCAATATGTAAAACATGTAACCTTAGTTTCACCTAACAACATTACCTCCCAAGATCAATCTTGAAAGCAATGAAAAGAGGAAAAAAATTTGCTGTGTTATATTCAAGTCAATTAAGCCATGTACAATTTTATGTCACTCGATGTCAATAGAGGGTAAAGGGTAGGTTAATGGGGTTGAAGTGGTGCACAAGTTTGAAACAGACTCTCAATATATTAGAATGATTACAGAAGTATACCTGTGTTGTGTATATAACCAAGCCAAGAATGAGTGAATCAGAAAAAATGGCGATAGCATGTCAAAGAAATTTGTGTTTGCAAGTTTAATTTCACTTTCTAGTTTTCTAAATGTCAAAGAAATTTTTTTTCTACAATGTGACACGTAATTCTATTGCCCAATGACATGCACTCTCACACACACACACACACACATACACATGCTCACATGACAACATACACATGCTCACACTGAATACATGCTACTGTCCTTGTCTCTGTACAGGTTTACTTCCTGCGTGGTCTCTCGGCCAGAGCCCGTGCAACGCTAACCAGATGCAGAGCTGCTCCAGCGGCTGTGAGAGTTGTTACGATAATTGCCAGGGAATAACAGGGAGTCGATGCTGTCCATTGGACCTGCCCAACAACTACCAGCAAGACACGGATAATTACCCGCTGGGTTTCCAGTTGGTGACTCTCCCTGGGTCAGACGAGGACCGCCCCGATCCATGTTTGCGTATCGAATACACTGTAGATGAGGTCAACAGCACCACTAATGTTAATTACCTCATTTTGGCGGTAAGTGGTGGAAGGAGGGGCGGGGGCAATCCTTACACTGCATCATCAGAATAGTAGGGTGGCATTGTGGGAGGGGCATTGTGGGCAGGACATTGATTGAAGGTGTGATTGAGGGCGGGGCATTGAGCTAAATTTTTGCTGATGTGTGCATACAACTTTTGTTAATTAATTTTATACGATAAGAATCTATGTTATTTTACGTGAGCAACTTACTTCAATCAAAATTACATAAATAGAAGGAAAAAAGAAAATAATAGTCTAGTCTACAAGTATCCCAAGCTGTAGGAAAAGGTCGCATGTCCTGGACCCTTAATGCATCACTCTAAATCACATCCATCAAGTTTGTATGCTCATAATCTACATCAGATTGTTGTAAAGACGAGTAATAGTTACCACGGAAAGGAAATGATTTTCAAAATGAAGAAAGACAACAAAGTCCTGCACGTGCCTCTATAGCATTCCACATGCACGTGCCTCTATAGCATTCCACATGCTCGATGGAGACAGTGACGTGATTAAGTTTGGGTGAATGTAGAGTGGAAACACTTAGTGGTATTGGAAGTTATTGAGAGGATGTTTTAAATTGTTTTAGCACAACTTTTACTATGGTGCATCAGTGCATTCCTAAGAAGCATAGCTGCTTCCATTTTAAATTTCAACTTGGACAGACTCATTACTATTGGACAGGGGCATCATGAGTTACTGAAAGAGGCTTAGTGAAGGGCACGATAAGCTCTCTTAGTAACCAGGTGAAAAGGGGCCATGCATGCATGCATGGTCGAGACCTCTAGTACCAGTGCATTCACCACACTACTCTCTGAATTTCCAATTAATTTTATTTTTTAATCTCTCTTTCTTGCAGGCTGAGAGTACCAACAGTAGAATATGGTGAGTTTTACCACGTGAGGGCGTGACCTTGTGCTATGTGGGGCCTAATGTGGGTGTGGTTTCGGTTTAAATTTTACTCTATTCTGATAACAACTCTTTTTTCTTCCCCCCTCCTAGATGGCTAGCTTGATTTAGCTTAGAGTGATCGTGTTTATAATGAAACTTTAGGCTATCATTTTTTTATGTGGTATGCGGTACTAACTGATGTAAAGATAGAGAGGAACTCGGTAAAGCATAGCACTTTGAGAAATTTTAGAGACACAATTTACTAAGCTTCGTCTACTTAGCTTATATGTAATGTGTTCTTGTGTCTTGTTTCTGCAGTTTCCAGTTGAATACGAATGAGGATGCAGTGTGTGGAACTGTAAGTTTGTGTAGAGTAGAGTATTGTTCGTGGTGTGCTTGAGCACAAATGGCGAGCAAGCCTCCCTAGTGTGGTTACATAAAACTAATTTTTATATGATTTTCTGTTAGAATTAGTGGTGGTGGTAAGTTAGTGCACTATTTGTCATATTTATACTCCCTACACACACACACACACAAAAAAAAAATGAAAATCCATTGTCCAATAGTCTAACCACGAAGGTAAGTCTTGTGTTGGTATGTTCAGTGAACAAGTGTGTGTAAAAGCTTGGTGTGTTACAGCTGCTGCTTAGATAAAGAATAGCACAAAGTAAAAGTTTAACTAATTGGCGAGCGAGCGTAGCGAGCGAGACACTTACAGGGGTAACACAATCGAAAATCGGGGATGTTTGTTTATTTATTGGCGAGCGAGCGTAGCGAGCGAGACAGTATTAGGGGTGGACAATGCAAAATCGGGTATATGTTATATATATATATATATGTATGTATGTATGGATGGTACGTATGCTCTTTAAATGCGCGCGCTTCTAATTACGTAAGTTAGGTAAAGCGTTCACAGTTCCAGTTTTTTTCAATTAACGAGCGCGGAGTATCCTGCTGCAGACGCAACATTGTTTCAACCAAAAAGTTTACAGCTACTCTCTTCTTGAAACAATCGTGAAGTCTTTGTCAAGCTGCGCTTCTTTGCCACTGCTTTCGAAGTTTATTCAGGTAATTGTTAGTTTAGTCTGGGATCAGAGACTTTAGATTCTCTGATGCTAACTGAGAATGGAAAGGGTTACACTGTGCACTACAGTTAGATGTAATTTCTGTCCTATTTTTCTGTAAAAAGAGTCTGCTCGCTCGCCATGCATTTGCGCTATTCGAGCGCACCACTAGTTTAGATATATGTTTGGACGTATGTATGTCATTTTGTACTTTGACCCTCCGTATTTTTGTGTTCGCTCGGCGTTCGACCCCGTCCCAAACTTTACTAAACAGAATCCTCTGGTTTAGCGACCATTACCCCTATCACCTTAGAAATTGAATTGTTTACCGCTTTGAATTGTTTAGCGGGTGCAGTTAAAACGCAAAAACTTACGGGAGCTCCATTTCTATTCGAGTTAGTGGCGGTGGTAAGTTAATACGCTATTTGTCACAGTTATATAAGCCCTACTCGACAGCATTTACTTGAAAATTCATTGTCCACTAGACGAACTACGAAGGTAAGTCTTGCGTAGGTATGTTCAGTTGTGTGAAAGTATTGTGCGTTACAACTACTATTAAGAATATCACAAAGAAAATTTTAAATAACGTGACTTGATTTTGTTGCTTCTTTTTCAATTCAAACAGTTTCGGGGAGCAGTTACTATGGAATTGAAACCCCTTTACCGCATTAACTTAATTTAAAACCTCAACTTTATTTTAGTAGCTTGAGTGTTAGTTGTTAAAATCAATCATTTAACAATAGTGTGGTTTAAGGCTCGCTCGCCTATTGTGCTCAAGCACACCACTAGTTTTATAACTAGTGGTGTGCTTGAGCACAAATGGTGAGCGAGCCTTAAACTACACTATTGTTAAATTTGATTTTAACAACAAACACTCAAGCTACTAAAATAAAGTCGAGTTTTTAAATTACGTATGCGGTAAAGGGGACTCAATGTCATAGTAACCGCTCCCGCAACAGTTTGAATTGAAAAAGAAGCAACAAAATCAAATCACGTTATTTAAAATTTTCTTTGTGATATTCTTAATAGTAGTTGTAACGCACAATACTTTCACACAACTGAACATACCTACGCAAGACTTACCTTGGTGGTTCGTCTAGTGGAATTTTTAAGTAAATACTGTTGAGTTGGGCTTATAACTGTGACAAATAACGTATTAACTTATCACCACCACTAACTCGAATAGAAATGGAGCTCCCATAAGTTTTTGAGTTTTAACTGCACCCGCAAAATAATTCAAAGCGGTAAACAATTCAATTTCTAAGGTGATACGGGTAATGGACGCTAAACCTGTTTAGTGAAGTTTGGGACGGGGTCGAACGCGGAGCGAACACAAAAATACGGAGGGTCAAAGTACAAAATGACATACGTACGTTCATATATACAAATACACAAACATCCCCGATTTTTTTATTTTTACCCCTGTAAGTGTCTCGCTCGCTCGCCAAATATATTGTGCAGCTGCCTTTACACAGCTTTTCAGCTACTACAGCAGAAAGCATGTCTTAATATAGGGTTAGGTTCAACCCTGTGTGGTAATTCCCTAAAAATGCCTCCTGCTGTTTTTTTTGTTTGTTTTTAATATTAAAATAAAATATATTTGTTTGGTTTTCAGTCAAACAGTTGCGGCTGAGTGATTACTATGGCATTGAAACCCCTTTACCATAAATAAGTTATTTAAAAACTTGACCATTTTATTTAGTAGCTTGAGGGTTAAAATTAATGAATTCCTGCAAGTTTCAACTTCACCCGCAAAAGCATTCAGAGCGTTGAACAATTCAATTTCCTTGGATGATACGGGTAAAGATCGATAAACCAGAAGATTCTGTTTAGTGAAGTTTGGGATGGGGTCGACCACCTAACAAACACAAAAAAACCCTGGGTCTAAGTACAAAAATGAGATATGTACGTTTCCCTCTTTGAATGAACTAAGCAGTTTAAAGTTCTTCTGTCACAATATAAAAACTATAGTAGCTATGTTCTAAGAATAGATAGACCTTCCCCTCCCCCCCCCCCCTGAGCGAAGCACAAAGTAAACAATGAAGAATAATGGTGGTTGTGAATGCAGATTGGTTTATTGACGTAAAGTCCTGGCAAATGTCAGACAGTAGTTTTTTTGTTTGTTTGTTTGTTTTTTCTGTTCCATAAATTGTAGGTGCTTGTCTGTCTACTTGGTTAAAGAATTGAATCGCAATATTCGCTTAATTAGAACATTTTTTTTGTCGGTGAGGGAGCTTTGTAAACGAGAGTATCTTGTCAATTTTATTTGAGAAACTATGTTTGAGGCAGTAGTGACTTGGGTTGAGAACTTACTTAGAAATGAAATAAGACTTGAGATGTACCTTTTCGATCCAGAAATGATGTCACCTCAATAATGAACCAGCTACTTATCCATACAGATTTTCTCAACTTACTCTTTCCTACCCTTGCCCTCTTTCATCTTAGTTATATATGAAAGCTGTGACCACCTTGAGTAGAGTAAGCTCGACCTCACCCCCCCCCCCCCCCCCCCCCCCCCACCCCCTCAGCGACTGTGTATTCCTTAGTATGGCATTACCCAGAGTATTGGTCGTACGTACATAACTTACACACCTTACAGCCATGGATCAGGAATTGACAATGGTGGTCTCTTGGTTGGGTGAAGCTATGTTTATTGAATTAGTCATATTGTATGTCCCTATAGCTTTCATTGTTTTTCTATGAAGGGTGGAGTTTTCTACTGTAGAATGGCACCAGTAACCATGACGGAGCGTATCTTAGACATTCGTGTGTTCTGTGATGCTTCCTGTGAAGTCACAGGCACTGCATTCTATGTTAGATCCTTCAAAACGACCTTGCGTAAGTTTAAATAACAGCAAAACTGAAAAAAAAAAAAGACTTATAAAACAAGAACAAAAAGGAGCTACAATTATTTCATGCAAGCAAGCTGAATAGGATATGTATTTTGAATATAATCAGTAGTTTGTTTATTTTTTCCTTGGGCCCTCTGGCTTTTCTGTAAATGAACATGAGCTATTTAGCTACAGTACCAATGATTTTTATTTTATTTATTTATTTTTTCCTCCTACAGAGAGTGAAGATGAGTATTTTTGCGACAACATGGCTTCCAGTGATGCAATTCCGCTCCCCTCATCTCTTAACATAGCACAAGACATCATTCAAGAAGAGAGAGAGACCTCTCCCACCAGCCATGCCCATCCTGTAGCTATCTCACAGGCGGCCATTTTCCTCACTCTGGTTGCTTCTCTTCTTTGTGTTAGTCAGCTGGACTGAAAGCATTTATGATACGTGTTTTAATGACTAATGATTATTTATTAATTAAAACAAGTAAATAACATTGGCTCTGGTGAGATTGTGAACTAAAGGGCTATTTACATTCAAGTTATTTAGCTAATAGCCATATCAAATTGATTTATTAGTCTGATAATTTACAGCAGTCGAGGTGAACAAGTGTGGACTAGTGTGCGTTCTAATGCACTGTATTACTGTTGATCCATACCCTACGATTTCACCTGTTGAGTGGTGTGTATCACTGGGGACTGTTTTGATCCTTACGTAGTTCCTTCAAGTAGATCATACCATTTCCTTCATGCTTTTCCCACAGATCACACAACTTGTAAAAATGTTCTGCATTACTAGCTCTATAGGTTAGTACCTGACACCATGCAAAGGTTGTGTTGCAATCATGAAAGAACAATGGTAGCTAACACTGAATGGATACACACTTACAGATGTATAGCCTATGTAGTTGTATGCATATACAGTAATGTACTAGCAAGTACCCCGCCACACAGTGGTGGTTGACGTATTGCAAATGCAGTAGTGTAAGTTATTTTTACTCATTGTTATCATTCTCTGCTGTTGGTTAAAACGGAGTGTTTAAATAACACCTCGTGAGGTGTTTACCAGGAGGCACTGTCTGGACACTCCACTTTGAGCCCTAATAACTTACACACCAATACACTTTATACTGAATGAGCAAGTATAATCGATAGCTTATATCCTTTATTTTCTTCATTTAAAATATATTTTACTAATGACTAACTATGGAGACAATGTGAAGCTTTAAACTGGGGTGTCCAGGCAGTGCCTCCTATTTAACACCAGAACTAAGTTCTCCAAACTCCCCATTTTTAACACCAGTAAAGGTACACCAATAATTCTGGTAATTCAGCTAATTAATGATAATGTATTACATGACGTACACACAAAAACTTTCTCATTACATTGACTTGCGCCATATCACTTGTGTATTATCGTTTCTTCTTACATGTCTTTGACATTATACCAAATAATATCTGGGTAGCTCAGATAATGTTTGTCAGTTCTTCACTACCCAACAGGTGAATGTTCAGAAAAAAGAACCAGCCATGGTTTGGATGACTGATTGCCTCTGGGTTTCATAATGGATGGAATTTTAGCTGTAAATATATAGCTATGTGACTATATAATATGATTCTCATAAATATATTGTCTCACATTCTATCATTGATGGCAGTGTTTGTCTTTATGCTGCATAATTGCACACTTAGTAAAGTCAATGCATGTATGAATTGCATGCTACAAGCACAAAATGGGATAAATTACCTTACTAACTATAATTTAAAATATTAAAAAAAAAACTCCTGACTCTTGTGAGGGAAAAGAAGTAGCAGTTGTTTTTTTTTGAAAATATAGATGGTCTTGTTCTATTGTTGAGAATAGATGAATATAAAGAGAAATGGTTTGATAATTCTCATTTCAACAAGACTGAAATGAAATGAATCAACATTTTGGAACAAACTATTTTGTCATGAGTTATCATATTTTTTGAAAAAAGACTGATTAAATTTAATGATTTACTAATTAGAGAAACAAGTTTACAGTGTTCTAATACCACAATAATAGCTTCAGTTCTAAGTACAGAATTAGCAAGTAAACCGACAGACTGCAATAATTAAGAAGAATACTTATCATCTTGATGGTTTTCTTATTTACGAGGTCCTTTTCAAAGCCTATTAGCTAGAAGCATAATAGCTAAGCACCAAGAGTTTAATATGGTTTAATCATACTTTATTCATCAGGAAGGTAGGAAGCCTATTTAGCTGGGAAGGGGGCTTCTCGTTCCTAACTGAAGCTGATACTTTTTGAATGCAACATAAAGGAAAAATATTAATACAATTTTCAACAAGCAAAGGTCGTTGTTTTTTCAGTCCATCGTACAGCAAAGGTCCACCGCAACCAGCACGCCCTTCCCTCCCGGCTCATGACGTTTAAATACGAAAAGCTTACGTCACTTAAATTTAAAAGAATGCGCACGTCAACTTTTCGAGAGCTTAGCCCCACGTGTTCAGGTCGTTCAGGGTCATTCTAGTGGTCCAAACGCGTGCTGGAGAGAGTGGAGATGAAGACCTAGCACTGCAGCTGTTACACCAGGTGAGACTAGTGACTTAGCTTATAAGTATTTAATTACTGTAATGCACTGTTCTGTAGGTGGTTTTGACGGGACTGTAGAAAACGGAAATTTTACCCGTAAGCAAAAGGTAGGAATTGAGTCGGGAGTGACCGTTAGTCCTAATTTTACAAACTGTTTTTAGAAGTTTTCCAGATATTATTTTCTACAAGTGTGGAGTAGTGTCTGGTGTAATGACTTTAACTGGGTAGCTGCAGTAATGCTCTGCAAGTTGGTAGGACCGTCTTGTTAGTAGTCATTATAGTGTATATTTAGTTTGTAAGGGCATAGACTTCTGTTTGGCAAAACAATGTTAAAATTAAAGCCATGTATAAAACTTCATTTAAACACTTCTACCACAGAGCTTCCAGAAAGGTTCCCAAATACCAGACTTGTATTGATAGACAGAAGAAGGGCCACTCTCCTCCTTATTCTTGAAGTAAATCATCAAACATACCTGAATTTGTTTTAAGGAAGTTTGTGGCTAAGATTTGGTCACAATGGTGGACACTTACTGTATCTGCATAACTGTACTTATGGACTGCTGACAAATGGACAGGGCGAGACACTTGCTATTTACTGCAATTTATGTTGTAGATGTGTTCACAGGAGATAAAAGCAGTTCTAAAGTAGGCGGTTCAGGCTCTGTGACTCTCCTTCCAATTCATCATCTCCAATTTCAGATGAGCTAATAAATGGGGTGGATATTAGTTGGGTTAGGCTCATAGTTGTGGAGGGGAGGTTGGTTAAGTGGTTTTGAGAACAGGGTTAGTTGAAGGAATAGTAAAGTAATGGCGGGGATTGTAAGGTGTGGGATTGGAATGGTAATTAATTATTGATTGATTAAAATAAATTAAATAATGCTAAGAGTGCAGGGTATCCTATTTTAAGTAAATTAACAGTGAAGTTATGAAGGAGATTAGACAATTAGCTTAATGAGGTAATAAGCATATATTGTTCTAATTAGCTATTATCATTATTATTTTGGCAGTGGTGAAGAGCCATGACATGAAAGTAAGCATGGCAAAAGTTTCATTTAGGAAATTAATATTGTCTTTTTTAATCTTCAAGCGCAAGCGTTTTAGAATGGCACGTTAAAAAAACCACTTTTGTTTACATTAGTGGGAATTGAACGCATGCGAACAGGGTCCAGTACTTTTGTGGTTATCTATCTAGCAATCAGTAGGTTTTGTGAATGGTAGTTGTTAATTCAATTCTGGTTTACTATTGTACTCTGACATGACGTAACATACATAATGCAATACTTTGATAAAGGTATGCTAGTTACTGCTGAAATTAAATTGTATTGAGCATTGTACAACACCTCAACTGCTGAATCAAAAAAATTTAAAGGAAAACATTCTTTAATTTAGAGATAGACGTTGTGGTTTTTCCACTATTTCGATATCAGCGTGTACCTATACTCCCATGTTCGGTATCCCATCGTAGTCTACGAATAAGGTAACAACGGTTAATAATTTCGCAACACGAATAGTTCGTTGGAGTGATTGAGATAAATTACAAAATTATTGTATTTCTCTTCAATGTCCATCTCGGCAACTAGCAGTTGTGAAGTGTTTTTTGCCCCTCCCTTCCTAGTAGGATGTGAGCGTTTTATTGTAAGATACACAAAGTGTTGTGTGATGTTTCTGGCAGGAATCTTGTAACACAGAGTATAGAGTGAAGGTTCTGGTAGGATTTTTGTAAGATGCCAGTGTTGCAAGATGTCTGTAGCATCCCAGTATTTTTGTCTTCCCTGGTGTTGTTTTTTGTTTTTCCTCACTGCCTTCATTCTAAGTGTACTGTTGTGGTTCTTTCATTTGTTTGTTTGATTATAGATTATATTATTCCTTTTGTTTTTAACATTGTTTCCCCTTTGCCTAGGGTAAGTGGTTGAAATTTAATTACAAGGTGTACGTTCACCTGTAATGAACCTTTATAATCATCACAGGATAATCATCTCTCATTCTCACCTGTAATGTCTTCGTAAGTCGCTCATAGCTTGTTTTGTCCTCTCCTGGCACCACACTGGGATATGACGGCATCATTACAATCCCAGTTGGCGTGTCCAGCTTTGTATAAGGGGTTTCTGACGTACTTCCAACGTTTTGATGTGGTTATCTTCACTAGTGGTGTGTACTAATCAATAATAGTAACTAGGAATTTCACCAAAGTAAGTGTAGTGTTATTATTTTTATTTTTTTTAATTTTTAATTTTTAATTTTTTGGTTTTGTTTGTTTGCTTGATTATTTTATTACTTTTGGTTTTGAGAAGTCAGCTCTTCCTCACACCTGCTTCACTATGATAAATGCACCATTGTAACTTTATGGTATGGTTGTGTTTACAATTGCCTAGAATTAAAACTTTTACTTATTATTATTTGAGATTGAGTGTCCATAATATTTTTCTTGCTGTGAACTTGTCTTAAAATTACATATATTTTTACTAAACTAAAAGTTCAGATATATGTAATCTTCGAGGCTCGGTTTTAGGAAATAATTTACCCATGATGAAGTAAGTCCAATCTTACTTTGAGTGCAATCTTCAGCCACCAAAAATGAACACTGATAAAGTCACTACACTCGTAGCGTCTGTTTTATACGCGCCAATTATTTGCAGACTCAGCAAGCACCATGCGTTCGCACCTCACTCCCCCCAAACAAACGTTGAAAACGAATGCGCGGCCATATAAAATGATAGTGTCACGTCATAATCACGTGAGCAAATAATTTCTTGCAATTTCTGACATTCAAACTACTAAAAAAAAGTCCAGTTTTTAAACTAGTGATGTGCTTGAGCACAAATGGCGAGTGAGCCTCAAGTTAGGTAACCTAAAACTGTAGTATTGACACTACATAATTATATTAAGCTTAGTTCAATTAAAAACAGCAGTATAATAGCAGTTAAACATTAATAGCATAAAAATACAAAATTACTCTCTTACATGAGTATTGGCAACCTCTGTATTATCAACAAAAAAAACAAGCGCTTCGAAGGAATTAGCTCACAATTTGGAGCCCAAGTTTCAGGTAAGGCTTGCTTAAAGCTGTAGTATCAGAAGAAAGTGGGGTCAAGCCTAAAAAGCCGAGTTTTTAGGGGGGGGGGGGGAAACGGAACCTGCACGCGCATTTAAAGGGCAAACGTACCATCAATATATAGCATATTATACCTGATTTTGCATTGTCCACCCCTAATACTGTCTCGCTCGCCAACAGACAAAAAGCACACTCCAGCTGGACAGTTAGAGTTGGGTGTTTTAACCACAAAACCACACCCTAGTTTGCATAATGACAGTGCCTGCAAATGCAGCTGTGCCTCATTACAGTTGAGGTGGCGTGTGATCAAATCAACAAGTAAAAATTTAGTTCGATCGAATAATATCTTTTATTTTTTTTCCTCCTTTTCTTTTTTCAAACATTTCCTTAAGTATTTCTCGTATTTTTTTTCTTTTTCTTCTTTTATTTTTATTTTTTCTTCCTGGTTGATCCGTTCCAGTTCTGCCTTAATTCTTCTCTCTAACTCTTTCTCCCTCCTCTCTTCTTTATCCTTCTTTCTCTTTCCATCACTCTCTCTCTGCCACCTCTGTCTTCTCTCTTGTTCCCTTCTTCTTGTGTCTCTTTCTCTCTGCCTCCGTCGTATCTCTTTATACCGTCTTTCCCCCTCTCTTCTCTCCCTCTCTCTCCCTCTGCGTTCTTTCAAACGCAATCCTCCTCCTCCTTCTCTCCAGTTCTCTTTCTGAGCCTGAGGGGGCAGAGGAAGCCGGCGGGGCAGAGGGAGCCGGCAGGGCTGAGGGAGCCGAGGCAGCCAGGGATCCACCCTTCAAACTACATTTATTGAAAGAATATCATGTAAAAAAAGACCAATGCACTCCACAGACAACTGCATGCTAACTTGTGCTCTTCATTCACAAATAAATAGTCAAAAATCATATATAATCAATCTTAATGTTTCGTTAAATGGTTTAAGCATAGGTATAATAATAGCAGTTTAAAAAAAAAAAAATGCACACAGTTGCTCATGAAAAACTGAGACTCTTGAGTGCATGCTGCTAATTACACAACTAACAAGCCTCGTTAATATCAAGATTAGCTTAACCTTCAAACATGTCTATTTATGGCACTGGACAGCAGCAAGTGCATGCACTACAAGCATTAACTATGTTGCTGATTCACAACTGACAAGTCTTCCTAATATCTGAATCAAGATTAGCTTGACATAATACTGCTAATGACTCTAGACAGCATGCTGCTATTTCACAACGGACCAGCCCCACTAAAGATAGGCTTAGTATATGCAGGAATATCTTAACAGTGTTGTGCTCACCTTCCTTCCCTGGCAGAAAAAAACCTTGAGTAGAGTTGCTGCACAAAGCTGAACATCGTTGCTACAAGACTGCGAGTGCTGCGTCTGGACCTGCTTTTCTAGTGTAGTGAGCGCTTGCGCTGCGTAGTGAGCGCTTGCGCTGCGGACAATGGGCGTTGGGAACTGGTAATTGGCCGCTAAAATGTTACACACCCGAAGGCTAGGCTGCACGGGGCTCGGTCCAAGATCAGTTTTTTGGGGGGAAAAACTGAGTTCGATTCCCACTGAATGTCACTTTTTTTTTTTTTTTTAGAGTTTTTTCACTTAGAAACTCTCTCCTGACGACAGGGTGGTCAATTTTGAGGGTAGTTGACCTTTAATAAACGTGACTGCTGCACTTCAAATAATGATTCTAGTGGACGCAAAGGTGGAGAAGATACTTACACTTGCAGAGGTCATTCAGTAATGGACATGGAGTTGCTCGGTGAAGAAATTCGTAATTACTGCACACATATTAGAAGTAGTTGATCTAACTGCAGTATTTTTTTTTGGTTTTTTTGTTGTTTGTTTTTCTACTATAGTATTATTTATTGAAAAGTATAAAGATTAAAATTTTCAGCGGTGAAAGAGTACAATTAAAGATAAACATGGAAAGCTAACTTGCTAATTTTGTGTTGAGACAGACATCGCCTCAGAGTAGCTTGACTTATCTTTATTATTAAGATTTTTTTATGTTTATCCATCTAATGGTGAATGGACTACTTCAGTAGTATTTTTCTAATTTCGTTTTCACTCTAGTTCATATTTAAATTTTTTCATTTGTTTTTTTCATTTGTTATTCGTAATTTCTTTTAATATTATTATAGTATTGGTAACTGTGTACTTTCATTTAATGTATTAGTAATTTTGTGCATCATTCCAAAAAAAATGCCTGGTCAGCATTGGCATAGTATGTAGACTCATCATGGTAAACGCGAATAACAGGACGTACAGAGGGGTCTGGGCATGGTGAATTGTATACCCATGAGCGCTTTTCCATTGATTCCAACTCCTTTAAATAACTCTCTCGATCCTTGACCACATCTTCCCTCTTGTGTCCATCAAAATAAACCCTCTTTGTAAACTGCTGATAGGAAAACCCCAAATCATGCAGCCAATTAGGCTTAGAACTTCATAGTTTTCTTTTACCCATGAACATATATTCAAACTAGTGAGGTTGGGCTCACCCTTAACATACCCGTTTTCCCTTATATATTGTATGATCTCGGCCCGAAAGTTCTCGTCTGCCATAACTTGGGGTCTTTACAAGTGGTCTCATTACAAGTGGTCTCATTAAAATTGGTCTCTTTCCCTAGCAGAATATAGCTCCCTAGTCAGAGCTTCATCTGTGGCATCATCCACTGAAGTTAGTAGTGAGAAATACTCAGCAAAAAATGAGTGTGCCCATTTTCTCACTGGTTGATGGAATCCAGTAGCTAGAGACACCAAGTCACATGATTCTAGGACACCCATACCTTTTTTAATGCATGCTCCAAAAACTTGGAAGGGCCATAGCTTTGTTCAATGCAAAGGTTATATTTCTTTCAAGTAAAGCTGACAATTTTTCAGTTACAGCTTCAATAATATGGGGGCAATTCTAAACTATTGGTTGTGGAGGGGTCACATGAATACCTCTAGGAGCTTTAGGCTTGCTGATTTCTTTTATCCACCTAGAAGCAAGCAAGCCCTCTTGCCTGTAGGAGTGTTAGTAATTTTTTTCTACAGTTCTGTGGACTTGATCGACTTGGTAAAGGTTCTTAGAGGTTGGTGGGAGGAGTTAGGGTGATTTTTGGGATGAAAGGGTATTCCTGGAGGCCCAGCGTTATCTTGATCAGGGGGCGTGGCAGATTCCTTTTGAATACAATGGACAGTGGTGCGAAGTCCGTCGACCAGGGGTAGTGTTTGGTTGTTGGAAGTAGGTAGGCTTGTCTTTGGTGGAATGAGGTTGATGAGTGCCTGTTTTTTTTATTGGATATCCTCTTTGTCTGAAGGCTGAGATGGTGTTATTTAGTGCTAGGTGGTATCTGGTGATGTCATTGGTGTTACGAATGAGTCTCTTGACTTGTCCTATGAAGATGCCTTTGAAGATGTGACGTGGGTGGGCTGAATGGAAGGGCAGGGGGGCTAGTGTGTCACATGGCTTTCTGTACAGGTCCAGGTCTAGCGTGCCTGTGGCCAAGAAGCCTTCCTGTTTGGAGATCACTAGGTCCAGGAAAGGGATGCTATCATTGTCAGTTTCAAGGACGAACTGTAGTGAATGGTGAGCCTCATTTAGACTGAGCTTAAATTCTTCTAGGGCTTCTTGTCCCTCTGTCCAGATTCCGAAGACATCATCAATGTAACGTCTCCAGAGCAGGGGAAGTGGTTTAGCTTGATGGTTTCTTTTGTTGAAGAGTCTGTCCTCAATTACTACTAGAAATAGGTTGGCTAGCGCCGGGGCACACTTAGTTCCCATGGCTATACCAGTCTTTTGTCGGTAGATCTTGCTGTCGAAACTGAAGATATTGTCCGTGAGTACTAGCAGCATGAGTTGTCTTAGGAACTGTTTGGGGAATGGTGGCTCAGGTGATTGTCTGCTGTAGAGTCTTGTTAGTATTAGGTGGATGGCTTCCATTTGGGGGATGACCGTATATAGGCTCTTGACGTCTGCAGTGAATAGGATGGCCCCGCTGGGGATGGGTGTGGCCTCTAGGGTTCTTTCTTATTAGGGCTATGCTGTTGTTTAGAATTTGTGGAGAATTGTTGACGTATGGCTGTAGTATATTATCTAGGAGGGCTGATGCCATTTCAGTAGGGCCTCCCCTTCCTGAGACAATGGGTCTCACTTGGGTTGGGGTTTTATGGATTTTGGTCAGTAAGTACATGTATTGTGTCTTGACCTCGTCTGGGTTACGTCTGCACGCTTCTGCTAGTTCTTGCGTGATCCAGTTCCTTTTGGTGGCATTCCGAAAGATGACGTTCGATTTGGCTTGGATGAGTAGGGTCGTGTCCTTCTCGAGTGGTTCGTATGTCGCTTGGTCGTTGGTCGTTGAGATGAAGTAGTCCTTCTTGAATGTAGTCTATTTTATTGAGGATGGTGATAGATGAGCCCTTGTCCGCTTTGTTGATGACTATAGAGTGGTCTGTTTTTAGGTCGTGGAGGGCACGCCTTAGATGCGGTGTTATATTGTTTGTTGGTGGTATTTTTAGAGCTTCTAATCTGTCTTTGGCTGCTTGTAGATCTTGAGTAACTTTGATGGGAGGATCTGGTACTTTTGCTGTTGATTTGATGATGGTTTTTCGTTTGTTGCGGAGGAGGAAGGTCCTTCTTGATCCCACTACTGTGTGGTGGTACGAGTTTTTGCAGTTGTGTACGAGTTTATCCCATGATTTCTTAGGTATGTTGATCCTAGGGTTGGGGGAGGGGCAAAAGTCTAGTCCCAAAGAAGGGCTAGGGCTAGGGCACTGAATAATAGTAGTCTGTCTATCCCAACCACAGTGTGGTGACTGCAACTGTGACAAGATTCATCTCTGTCATATTCTGATGACATGTCCTTGCATGTGGACATCAACCAATAATCAGACGATAAGAAAAATATAATTATTATTAAACAGTACCTGCACTATCAATTCCAGCTGAAACTGTACATATAAGCATACAAACAAGAAAATGGCACACAATATACGGTACAACTGGCTTATATGAATAGATACTATACAGGGAATTGTATCCGTATCGGAAACTAGTTGGGGCTGACAAAAGTTAAAAGTAATCTACCAGCAAACTTGACTCCTTTTTTTTAAATTTTTTACTTGCATCTATTTTTTTCCTCTCACACACACTCTACACTGATGCATTTCTGACAAAGCACTGCCTTTTTGCAACTGCACCAAATACTCCTCCCTAATGCCCAAAGAGTCCTCCATGGTTGTGTGTGTGTGGTACAGACTACTATTATTCAGTGCAGATGCTGTACACACCCCATATATTATAATCATCATTATATCAGTATTATTGGCGAGCGAGCGTAGCGAGCGAGACACTTACAGGGGTAAAAATGAAAAAATCGGGGATGTTTATTTGTATATATGTATGGACGTACGTAAGGCATTTTTGTACTTTGCCCCTCGCGTTTTTGTGTTAGTTCGGTTGTCGACCCCGTCCCAAATTGCACTAAACAGAATCCTCTGGTTTATCGATCAGTACCCGTATCACCATAGAAATTGAATTGTTTACCATTTTGAATTCTTTTGCGGGTGCAGTTAAAACTTGAAAACTTAAGGGACTTCCATTTCTATTCGAGTTAGTGGCAGTGGTAAGTCAATGGGCTCTTTGTCATGGTTATAAGCCTTGCGCACAGTATTTACCTGAAAATACATTGTCCACTAGACTACTGCGAAGGTAAGTCTGTGTAGGTGCATGTCCAGCTGTGTCAAAGCATTGTGTGTTACAACCACTACTTAGCTAAAGAATATCACAAAAAAAAACTTTTAAATAACGTGTATTGTTTTGTTGTTGTTGTTTTTCCCTTCAATTCAAGCAGTTTCAGAGAGTTGTTACTATGGCACTGAAATCCCTTTACCCTGTATGCTAAATTAAAAAAACTGGACCTTATTTTCAGTAGCTTCAGTGTTAGAAGTCAATAAAAATAGTATAGTCTTTAGGCTCGCTCGCCATTTGTGCTCAAGCACACCACTAGTTATTATTATTGTTATTTTTGTATTTTACCTTGTCCCTAAAAGTGATGTATTCAGACTCGAGATGGAGATACTGTCGTGCCTTATCTCACGGAAAAGTCAGTTCCATTGCCCTAAGTTGAAAAGCATGTTTGCTGAAGCTGAACTGACATTAATAGAGTGCTCACATACTTAGGATCTTATGCCAGTCGATGCTTCTTGCTTTTTCCACAGCTGCATGTCTGTGTTTCACATTTCCACTCGAAACTCAACTAAGTGTTTATTTTGTGGATAATGCTCCTGAGAATATATCATGGCAGAGCAGATCAAGGGCTGAAGTGTGAAGTCACAGGTAATTGATCCCTGACCAGAGCACTTGGCCTCATTCTGCGCTGCACACACCAACCCACACAAGTTGGTTTTATTCATTGAAATAGTTCAGAAAAATTCAAAGGAATGTTAACAATCAAAAATCAAAGTGCAATCACATTTCTTGAGGTAGTAGCTCTTACATTTCTCAGGAACCACTGGTGCTTTTCAATAGCAAATTTGAGCACCTGCAAGTACGTTAGCATTTAGCTGCTATTCTGTAGTGAAATATTTTAATTTACCTGGATTTCCCCCTGGTCATCCAAGTGGTCTGTACTTTGGGGGAACTAGAATGAAAAACCAGCAACATTAAAAGTGAGTAGCAAATTCATGAATTTGCTACTCACTTTCACAAAACAGTCTTGAGCTATGTTACAATTCATAAACATGGCAGTAGAACCGTTTGTAACAAATTCTGAACTTGTGAATACAGTGGTACAGGTGGTCCCTGTATATGTGACCGTCTATGGGATAATCGGGCACAACGCGGCATGCGTAGACGTCGCTAAAAGATCTATTTAGTTCTTAAAATTGGATTAAATAAGCCTAACGAAGGGAACAGTTAGGTGATATATAGCGGGAATGGCTAAAGCTACGGCGATAAAACTTGGAGAGCTTAATATCTGCTTGCCGAGGAGTGTGTAAGTGCAAACAAAAATTTTTTTTCATCGGGGCCGCGTTGTGCCCGATTTTCTTGTAGACGGTCACATATAACGAAGTTGCCACCAGCCACTTCAACTACCACCCTAGTCTGCGAACTGACAAAAGTTAAAAAGTAATCTACTGTCGCCGGGTTGAGTGTCGCCAGCTGCCCCTCATTGGTAGACTCTTAAAAAGTTAAATTGAAATACACCGTAGCTTAAGGTTTGGCGATATTGGGGTACCGTATTTCCTTAAATAGATAGTGCACCTCAATTAACTCGCGCCCTCGGATAGGACGCGTGGCAACGCTGCACCTCAAATTATTAACTCGCACATCTTGAATTAGACGTGCACACTTACAACGATACCTTACCTAACGTGTCTGATCGAACCATACCCCGTTCCATACACATTATAAAAGTGCACCAACGACAGCACCTGAAGAAATACTCTTTTTGATGAAGGGGTGGTAAGTCAAGAAGCAGCAACATATATTGAAGAGGAGGTAGGTGCGATACGATAGAAGAACTGGAACAGCAGAGACTTAGAAATAAGTTATTCGACCGGACCGAAGATCAATCTGCTGAACCACAGCACTATACATATTCAGAAAATTCTATATTATTTATAAAAATTGAAAAACTGAACTAATGATGCACTTAGCTGGATGACATGTAAGAGAGGAGTGATAAGTTGAAGATTCAATTTAGAACTCCAATGTCCCTTGTCGCCACCAAGTTTCATCATATCTCATTGGATGTAATGGCATCTTTGTGGCATGGCAAACCATCGGGAGATCACAATTAGTATTGTTTATGTATGCATAAAAAAAAAAGGAACTTGCTAATTAATTGTTTACTGTTTTATGTAATTTGTCCTTGCTTGCTTCACCATCTTGTTTGCTCACTCCAACAACAGTCTTTTATTAGGAGACAATATGTATGCTGATCAACTCAGTAGCAATCAGAGTACACAATCTCTCGTATTATTCCTTCTTTCCCCTGCTCACAAAAGCTGAACTCTGCTACAATGATGTATACTGTTATATTCTTAGCAGCTTTTGGCTGTTGCCCTTATTGAAACATGAAAAGATATGCATGATCTGCATAATAATTAAAATGTAGTGTATATAGAATATTATATGGTTTCATATTTTGTATTACCTTTTAGAAACTCAATTTATCCAGGGCATAGCCAGATCTTCTTTCATAGCCAGTGAATCATTAAGAGCCAGTCTGTCCTCCTCAACCACAGTGGTGGTGTCTGCAACTGTGACAGATCCTGCTAGTCATTTTCTGTGGACATGTCCTCACATGTGGGCATCAACTTAGCTCAGACAAAGAGGACATGCTATCATAGTCCACAAGAAATGCATCTTATTCTCATCATCGTCAGCCATATGCGCATGCGCACGTGCTTAAGGTTCAAAGTTCATTTGATCGGCCGCGCTCTGAGATCAAAGGTGAGGGTCAGCCTTTCTGCACATAACGTCCCTTTTTTACAAGTCGAACTCGGCCTTGTCCAGACTCTCGCTGCTGAATTAAAACATCCCCTAGAAAGGGGACTCCAAAAATTATACCCACCAGAAGGGGCTATTGGAAGTCCATGTATGCGTTAAAACTTTAGTTAAAAATCAGTAACATACTCCTCTGTGAAAGCCTTACACAACCTCACTCTTTTTAAAGATCTGGTATAAGCTCAAGCCCTGTGGGTGGGTTATGAATCTAATCAAATGCATAGTCTTGCGTAACCAGACTATTTACCAACCGCTAACTGCATTGCATGAAATGACAGAAAGTCACGAGGATTAGCTATGCCGCAAAAGAACGTATGTGCTTATATGCGGTAATATTGTAATTTATTTATAAATCGTACAAAACTAATACATTAAAAGATTAGAACATATTAATTCCACAGATACAAATTACGCTCTATGTAAGACTTTTACAGAGTTAATCATCTTAGCATGATAAAGTTGAATCATTTCTGAAAATTATTAGAGCTCCACATACTTTGTGAAAGAGACGTAACTCGTTCAGTTAAGCTTTACAGTAGAATCTCGTTAAGTACAACTTTACGCTCTTGCTAAGCAAAACCTAGACACACACTTGGAAATAATATTATGAAACAAAAGTAGTACACAATCTCTCGTATTATTCCTTCTTTCCCCTGCTCACAAAAGCTGAACTCTGCTACAATGATGTCTACTGTTATATTCTTAGCAGCTTAGCTCAGACAAAGAGGACATGCTATCATAGTCCACAAGAAATGCATCTTATTCTCATCATCGTCAGCCATATGCGCATGCGCACGTGCTTGTTCAAAGTTCATTTGATCGGCCGCGCTCTGAGATCAAAGGTGAGGGTCAGCCGTTCTGCACATAGCGTCATCCCTTTTTTACAAGTCGAACTCGGCCTTGTCCAGACTCTCGCTGCTGTTCTCTTCTACATTTACAATGTCAGGGTCTTTCTTTAGGATTTTTTTTTAAAGGAGCTGTGGCAGTTCAAATCCAGAAGGAGAATTCAATATATTCTACAACAATATGACAACTAAACTTTCATAATCAATTATATATTTAGCTACCTATTTCATTCTAAATAAAATTTCCATAAAGAACTGGCACTGAACTTACAGAACTGGCACTGAACTTACATAAACTGAGATACATCGATGAAGTGGCCACTTCCTACTCTAGACCTGACAAAAGTTAAATGTAATCTACCAGCAAATTCACTTCCTGCATACATTGTATTTACACTTGAAACTGTAACTTCTAACACATTCTTCATCACTTGATCTTCCATAGCTAACAACGTGGAATAAACTGGGGCGCACTGAATATGTGGTTGAGGAATGCGCTTAATTAATGATTCTGCAATCTGATTGGAGTGCCACTATTTTGGTGCCGGCACAAGTCGTTGGTACTAGAGCTGCCAGATCCTTTCCTTCCTCCCAGCCCACAAATATAAGGAAGGTAAAGGGTCGGCGACGCCAGACTACTGGCTGATGTGGTGGGGAGGAGCTTGAGAGAGAGGAGTCAAATGCAGCTGTTAGTGGCCATCTAAGTTATGACAATCTTATTAGTTAAAAATAACGTTAAAAAAGTTATACACTTTCAAATAGTTTAATCTTACCTATTCAATTTAGCTGCTATTCTGTAGTAAAATATTTTAATTTGCCTGGAGTGCCCCGTACATTCACCACAGTGTTCATAATGAAGTGACAAATAGAAGAATTTTTAATTTAATGGGCCCGATATTTCGCCAGTTTTCTTCTCCAGGCTTTTCTCTCATCTACAGTTTATTTTATGGCCAGGGGTTAATTTAGTACCTACGTGCTCGGTACATTGCAGGTACTAGAATGAAAATCCAGCAACATTAAGAAATACAACTGTTAGTGTATATTGTGAAGTGGCCACTGTTATGGCCACTTCAGGGAGAGAAGAAAAATTAGTTTGACCTAATGATATTTTTTAATTTTTTCTTCTCTTTTTCTTGTTGTTTTATTTTTTTAGCATTTTCTTAAGTACTTCTCATATTTTTTTATTTTTCTTCTTTCCTTTTTTTCTTTGCTTCTTGGTTCACTCGCTCCATTTCTGCCTTTACCAATTTTTCTACACGTCTTCTCTCTATCTATTTCTCCCTCCTCTCTTCTTTCTCCTTCCTTCTCCTTGTATCACTCTCTCTCTGCCTCAGTCTTCTCTCTTGTTCCCACAAGTAAGTGTTGTAAGTTAATTCTCGTGTACCACTCCAGGTACATTCTGCATTATCTTCTAACTCATAGTTTCTACCGCATGTGGTATTTGATGTACCACCTATGTGAAGTAGTGTGTTTAATGCATAATCACTTATTGAGCATGTATCAGATGTGGTACATCACGTACCACGAGGTGGTATGCCACAGATCAAAATTGCCTATTTTGAAAAAGCAATATTCCAGGTATACTGTAAAACTTGCACCACACGTAACACTAGTTTTTCAATACCTGATTGCATGTTTTGAAATGAACTGCATGTACCATATTTTGTTTTTAAGTTAAATGAAACAGTGTATATAGCAACATTTAATCTGTGCTATTCTAGTATCATACAACAAGTGGTACATGTTATACGGCACACAAATTAAGTTATACCGTGTAGTACTTAAAACAAAACAACTTCAACTTGTATATACTTGTATTTAATTTTGTAATTTTGATGGTATAATAGGTGGTACGATTGGTAAATTCTGTAGTGCTGGTGTTACCTAGGGGGCTAGGGCTAGGGCTAAAGACTTACATGTGTACCGTTTGTACAATTTCAAGTTTTTTATTGTTATTTGTAGTCAATATCATACTACAAATGTTGCAAGCTAGTTCTCGTGTACCACTCTAGGTACATCCTGCATTATCTTCTAACTCATAGTTTGTACCGCATGTGGTACTTGGTGTACCACCTATGTGAAGTATTGTGTTTAATGCATAATCACTTATAATGCATGTATCAGACGGGATACATCACGTACCACAAGGTGGTCCTAGGGGGCTAGAGCTAGGGTTAGGGCTAAAGACTTACATGTGTACTGTTTGTACAATTCGGCATTATCTTCTAACTCATTGTAAAGAGACAGCTCACAAATCAGTGTAAAGTCATCGATAAACAGCCCACAAATCATTGTAAAAAGACAGCCCAATCAGTGCAAAGACTTGAATAGACAGCCCAATTTCAGGAGACTGCAGTGCCAGCTGTTCTGTCAATAAAGTTTATCACTTACTGAATAAACAAACAAAACAACAAAAAGACATATTACTGCATAACAATGCAAAGTAATTGGGTTGTACCTCAACATCAAGCAACATCCATCGCATAACGAAAAGTTTTTTCAACTAACTCCTTGTAAAATGGAAGGAGAATATTCATTAGGATGTAAAGAAAATAAGGCCCGGTAAAATAATCCTTAAACATTCACAAAAGCTTTTAGTAATCATTCAAGTCCAAGTCAATGATGTTAGTCAAACTATTGGACCTATCCTACTACTCGCACAGAAGCAATAATGGAAATGTGTATGTTGTATTGGTTCATGACACTAAATTAAAAAAAGAAAAGAAAGGTATTATATAATAAATCAAATATTTGAAAATATTTATTACTTCCATTTCTTTAAGCTGTAAATATTCCAAAGGAATAAAGATGCCTTGTTTGCACTTTGAAAACTTGTGGAAATGGTTGCGAAAACTTGTCACAGATTTTAATACTTTCTTGCACTTTTGGCACGTAAAAGTGTGAATGTTCTAAAAAACAAACCATTACATTTTAATAAGTTCAAAATTGAACAGTTAACTTACGAGAAACGTCTTTAACTTCTTGGCGTAAGACTGGCTATCATACTAAAAAAAAAATTATTTGAATAAAATTTTAACGAAACACACTTACATGATACACTTTATGCACCTCCTCAAGTTTTCGATTTTGTTTGAGCATACTTTGAACATCTCGAAAGAACTAAAAAATAAAAACAACATAAATTTTTAAAATCAAGAAAGCTGTTTTAGCTACTTGCCTGAAACAACGGCGTAGTGATGATTGGAATTTCACCGCCAACATATGTTTGCACAATCTGTGATGTAAGTTAATAAAATGAAATATTGATACATAACTGGTCAGAACTAAAAACTTACGTTTTTCAGTTTCTCATTCTCTTCCTAGAATAAAAGTAAATATTAAATTGCAAAATAAAATTTAGTGGCTAACACATTACCTCATAGTTGTTAATGAAAACATCTAAGACATGCTCACAAATATTTAAACATTGGTGCAGAGAGTAATGTCTGAAATAGCTCTATAATTATCACGGCTAAATTATCTAAGTATTAGCTTAAAAATGGACTTCCAAAAAGATTGTATCAAAGATCCTTTAGTTGACCAATATCTATAGAAAATAAAAACTTACTGTTAGCTTCTTAAAATCGTCAGATAACTTTATATATTTTGTCGCCATATCTTGCTATTAAAAGAAAAGGTAATAGGAAAAGTGTCCATTAACAAATATTGTATCAGCTTCTACCTCAAACTGTTCAAATCGTTCTAATAAAGTGTCATGCTTTCTCTGTAAGAAAACAAAAATAATCCAAATGACATAGTGGAAAAAATTACCTTAAGAGTTGCTATGGTAGTTTCACTATTGTCATTTTCCTAAATAGTAATAAACATTAAAGAGTCTTAAATACATAAACAAAAAGTTAGATACAAATAATTCAATTTCATACTTTTCTTTTATATTGAAATACATATAGTTACAGCAAATATGAATTACCTCATTAATTTCTTGTCTGTCACATTGCTAAATAGTAAGAAATAAACATTTAACAGCCTCAATACCACATAAAAATATTTGTAACTCTTTATACACACGTACGTAAACATGCTCAATAGATAATTTTGTAGCTAATGAAATGCTCTTTTCAACGATATATAAACATTCAGGTTTTCTTTTCATTATGTTATTCCCGTGCGTAAAATAAAAAACATCTTGATAATAAATATGACACATAAATTACCCCCGAGATATCTTCTTCCCCTTCAGTCGGCTAAATAGTAAGAAATAAACATTTAAGAGCTACAATTATTACATAAAAATTTGTTGTGCTTATATAACAGCTCAGCATGACAAATAATAGATATTATAAATGCTTATATTACCTGATGAAAGCTCATACTCATGATGACAGTGTCTTCGTCCTATAAAATAGGATTAAACATAAACTTGTATTGTTGTAAAAAACATTACATATGTACTTACTTTAAAGTAGGATTTTAAACATTTATCGTAGTTTGTTAGCTTGAATGATCTGTATGATGTAAGATATATTAAATGAAATGATTAGCAACTAGATACTAAATTTAATGAACTAACATTTTCCTTCCAGTTGTCCATATTAAGTACAGATTGTTTTCAATTTCACTCAGAGCATCATTTAGGTCATCGGGTTCAATTTTCATGTCCCGAATCAAATTATTTACTACTCCTTTATGTGATCATGATCTTGATAGATGGTGTATAATTCTTCTAATAAGGACTATTCTCTGTAATAAATGTATATCAATTATTAAATATAATACAGTGGTGGCCAAAACATAGTTCCCACAGAGACTAGACTTTCCTGCACTCTCTGGTGATTCTCCCCCAAATATATGCTAAAAAAGTGGTGGAAGTATTATTAATATAGTTTGTGGATGCAGAAGAAGCAATGGAATTTTCATAGTTATCATTAATTATCACAGGGCACTTGATAGTAGAAGATATAGAAGAATCACATAGAGTATCGCAATTAAAAAAGTCATTAAAAGTAGCACCCCCTCTGACTTTTGCAAAAGAAAATACAATAAAGAGAGGCAGCTGGTCATCTCTACAAGTCATTTGCTAACCTGTAAGTCCCTGTTAACCGTTTACCTCTGAGGCTAAAATGCACATGGACACTAAAACACAATTAATTTTGACCCTACACTTACAGTGACCTTTCTCCACTTCCCCCCCCCCCCCCCCCCCCCCCCCCCTTGGACAAAACCCGCTTTTATGACTTTTGGGGGCCTTATAGTAGTATGAGACAGGCACACCAGTTGAGGACCTTACGGAGTGGAACTTTTAGCTCTCACCCAGTAGGACATCCTGGGATGTCCAAAGTAGTCCCAGGACTTCTTGACTTACTTTGATATTAGGTATAGGATTCATATCAGTACATTTGTAGCATTCTCAGTTAAAAATTTGGTTAAAAATTAAAAACTACACATTTGTGAGAGCCTTACACAAACTCACTCTTTTTAAAGATCTGGTATAAGCTCAAGCCCTGTGGATTTTTGGTGGGTTATGAATCTAATCAAATGCATAGTCTTGCGTAACCAGACTATTTACCAACCGCTAACTTCATTGCATGAAATGACAGAAAGTCACGAGGATTAGCTATGCCGCAAAAGAGCGTATGTGCTTATATGCGGTAATATTGTAATGTATTTATATAAATCGTACAAAACTAATACATTAAAAGATTAGAACATATTAATTCCACTTTATTACACAATTAGTTCATATGGTATCCAAACGTAATTAACCTCAATGAGGTCACAAACTCCTCCCTTTTCACATAGGTAGTAAACCTATGTGGTACAAACTGAATAGAAGACAGGGCAGGTGGAAGGAGGAAGGTCCAAGGAGAAGTAAAGTATAGCATACCATACGTAGTAATAGGAAGGGTAGCTCCCATTTGTGACCGGATTTGGGAAAATCCGCCTAAACGCGGCAAACAATTTTTTTCAGTATCACCGGGTAAAGCATTATGGGTCGATTTTTTCGAAAAAATTTTTATGGCAGAAATGGATAGACACCAGTTAGCTCTAGCTTATGACGCAGTTGTAAGCTCTGGCGTGCTCTAGAACTCACACTAGGAGGCTAGAAACACTAGCCGGTTGGACTCGTGTACGGAGAGTTGCTAAGAAATTATTGGCGGGCTTTTCACTAACAGCCGGGAAAAAAATGTAGCTAACTAATTCACTTACTATTCTACATAATTCACGTACTCACGCAATTCTCGTCATCATAGTTTCTTAAGGAGCCCTGCATTAAGCCTTTTAGACTTCTTTCAATCCGCCTGTAACCGGTTTATTCCATAGTGTCCCGGAGACATGCAGTAATAGTATACGGACACAAGCCACGCCCCCTGACCTTAGCAACGCCTTTACCCGGCGTTTTTTCGAAATCAGCAATAATAAGTTTAGCAAAAATACTGAAGTGTTGTAATGCGTAGGGCGAAGACGGCTTATGTTACAGCTTCCAAATTCGGAGGAAGGCATCCCAAGGCCCCGTGTAGCCTACTGGTAGAATAAATTAGAAAACTTTAGATGCCGCGTTTAGCCGGGTTTTCACAAATCCGGTCACATTTTTGTTTTCCTCTAGATGATTACGGTCACTGGGACAATTATGCAAAGAAAGATTTTTATATTCTCCATGGAGAAATCTTAGCTATCATGTTTTTGTATACTCCGCGAGAACTTGCTTCAAATAATTAATTCGCATATTTTACCACAAAAATCTCGGCATTGATAGCTCTAATAATTTTCAAAAATGATTCAACTTTATTATGTAAAAGTACCACTGGAACATTACCCCAAACCCTCCAAAATTGTAGGTTGTCAGAGATAAAAGGCCTGGAATTAAACTTAACATTGGAATTAAAGTTTACATTGGAATTAAAACATCCCCTAGCAAGGGGACTCCAAAAATTAAACCCACCAAGAAGGGGCCTGTTGGTGTATGCATTCAAAAAATTGGGTTAAAAATTAAAAACTACACTTTTGTGAGAGCCTTACACAACCAATGATATGAATGATTCGGTGTGAAGGACAAAGTAATACTGGAATGTGTGTGGCCATAGCTAAAGTGTAGGTGATGAGCTAGATTTTTCACATTACTGTTGAGTACTTCAGAAATTCGTCACACCAAGAAAGTAAGAATAGAGTTTAAATACACGCTTAAGCACACAACAATCAGACTTACTTGAGGAGGCATTCAGCCGCGGTCCTGTGCTTCTTTCCTCTAAGTTTTGTAGCTCCAGATAACCCTCCGCAACCTTCAACCAGTTTTAGCGCACAACTAGAAGCTCGTACAAACTATAAACTACGAGTGATTAGTTATAACTGGGCATATATTGAATACAGCCGCGGAAGAAACTGCCATAGCTTTTTTTTTCATTTCAACAAGTAAACTTACGGTAATAATGCGCACCTTGGACCCGCCCCGTTTTTACTGTGGGCGTCGACGTTTGAGCTACTACTGTCATGTGACCTTAATTGGTCTCCGGTTTCGCCAAGTGCATTCCTCGTTCGCCACATTTGTGGTCGCGCCAACTCAACGTGGACATACTATAGTATAGATCTAGATAGCAGAGACATGGATCAAGAATGTTTTTCAAGAAATTTCAAGGTGCTGAGCCCCAAGATTTGTTTGTAGAATATAATTTTAATAGAAAGTATGATGCTTATATAATAGACATACTCTGATTACTTAAAAAAAAATCAATTTCTCCCACTTGATTAGTCAAACTATTGGACTTATCCTACTACTCGCACAGAAGTAATGGAAATGTGTATGTTGTATTGGTTCACGACACTTCAAGTGTACCAGTTGAGTAGAATTCAGTTGGGATTATATTTAAATATTTCTGTATAATTTTTTTTATTAATTTTTTTTCCTGTTTTGCTTAATTATTACATTGAAAAGTTCTTCTTTTTCTTATTTATGTAATTACTATATGTTACACATCAGTTTTTTTTTATTATTTCTGTTGCTTGATTATGCATTATAATAATTTTTAATTGTATACCGTTATAAATTTCTATAGTCATAATTTAAATAGTGCTATTTTGTATTTCTTAATTTGTTTATATGTTATTTATTTACTTTATAGTTGTTCGTAATTTGATTAGAGTTAATTTCATTTTTTATTTCTATTCAATAATCATCTATAACAGTACATAGAGTTGTAGCATATAAGTTTGGAGCATATAATTTTATCTTTAACATTATTTGAGCAATTAACATTTTTATTTGATCAAATGTGCAGTAAGTCAATATTTGAATTTTGGAAAAATCGCCTTATACATGGCTCATAATTTTTTTTCAATATCCTCAGGTAAAGCCTTCCAAGTCAATAAAAAAAAATTGCTACTTAAATGGATTAAAAACTGTTAGCTCTTAGCTTGTGGCGGCACAGTTGTAAGCTCTGTGCTATGAGGCTAGGAACTCGAGCCTGTTAGCCTCGTGTATGAAGTGTTGCTAAGAAAATTCTGGCAGGCCATTCACATCAAGTAGAAAAAATAATCATCTGACTAGTTCACTTATCTGACAACATTATCTGTGTACTCGCCAATTCTGGCTATAAAACTCCAGCATGGGTTCTCGTTTGGCTTCTTTCAACTGCCAACAGCTGAAGTTGTTAATAGTATCATGGAGACGTGTAGTAATGGTACACTGAAGAAATTACACACCCCAAGCCTTAGCTACTTTTATGCGGCGTTTCCTCGAAATCAGCAATAAAAAATGGACTGGATTGTTGCAGTGTGTACGGCGAAGATGGCTTGTGCTATAGCTACCGGATTTTGTTGACGCTGCCCCTGAGGCCTTGTGCAATCTACTGATAAAAGGAGGAAAAAAATTCAAATAATAGATGCAGTCTTTAGGTTGGTTTTCCTTAAACCTGTCATATGTATGAATACTGGATGAGGGTGTCTGATCCCAACAGCTTTTAGAGATTTTTTGCTTGTCGATGTGTACAAGTTTTCAACAGCCGCAACTGAAGCAATTGGTCATGACAAAGATTATAAATACCTATCAAGAAAAACATTATCTTTATTTGTGATTGTAGACTGCATATTATCCTGTAATTTGTGTGTGAATGTCCGGTCATATAATTTTTTTTAACAGCAATAGTATCATAGTGTGTGGCTTTACTTTTTACTGATTGTTACTTTTTTCCGTAATTCTATATAAAACGTTTACATGTAATGTTTGTACTTCTGACTATATCATTTACATTGTATAACACTTGTAATTGTATGTTTTTCCGTCCAATCTTTTTGTTTCTAATGCATTTTTTTAAATTTATTTTTTTAATGTTTTAGTTGGTCGTATTTTTTTCTCATGTTATACTATTTCCAATATTTCAAAAGTGTGATTTTTTTTGTGTTCGTCCTTTCTATTATATTTTGCAATTATATATAATGATTTATATTCTTCCATTTCATGTTTGTGTTGTGTTGAATTAGCTGTCCATTCTATTTCATTGCAATTATTTTTTTTAATTAGTATTATTTACTTATTTATTGTTGTTTTTTTTTGTTTGTTTTTTGTTGTTTTGTTGTTGTTGTTTTTTTTGTTTTAATATATCCCACATCTGTTTCTCTTGAAATATCTTACAGTACCTTGAACCAATACTGGTACACACTTAGCTCACTCAACTTTTATCTTACTGAAAGATTTAAAACACCACTTAATTTGTATCTTTTGGATGCATAGAAGCCTTAGCTTCACATGACATACCTAGCTACGTGGCAATTCCGGCCAACAGTTCTGTTGCCTTCGTAAAGTCTTCCACAGACTACTCTGTTGAAATTGTCTCGGACATGCTAGAGTGTGATCCGGCGGAGATATATTATTCTCCGCAACGTAATTTATTTCGCCATTCTCCAAGATCTTCTCTCATCTACAGTTTATTTAATGACCAGGGGCTACTTCAGTACCTACATGTAGGTACTAAAGTAACCCTACCCCCTATTTATGCAGAATAAAGATTGGAATAACATAGTTCGTAAGGTAATGAACCATGTCAGTATTTGAAACTAGGTCCATTTGTGTTTTCTGATGATTGACCTGGTCAGATAATATTAACCCTTGTTTAGGTTTGGTTTAGCAATAGCGTCAATTTGTACTTAACGTGTTTTAGCTATATTTTGTAGGACTTGGGAAGTTGGGGCATGAAAAATAACCATCAGACTAAATTTGCAGAAGGCAAACAACTTGTATAGAGCTAATAAAGAATCGGCCAAAGAAAGGGACGGACTTGGAGAAGAGTACAAAATTGAAAGAGAGAACACTGTCCATTCTCCACTCAGAAAGCTTCATTTCCAGCTGGAAATTATGGCAAATTTGACAGACCTAGGTCAGATAGGTTACAATTCGGATTGGATAACGGAATGTCACTTTTGCGACATATTATATATACAACACTGCACATGTATGATACAAAACAAGGAAAGTGCATGCCGTGTATGTAGTTTGTTCAGCCACTCCCTCTGAGGACCACTGCATGACGCTTTAGACTAGCCCCCCCTCTAGGCCATCTGCTTGGATGGCATCCTTCCTTTCTCTAACTGCCCCACATCTCCCCCTCCCAAGCTCGGGCTCACTGGGGCGAACTGAAGGCGATGGGGCAGTGCCTTCACCGGTTTCTGAGTCTTTTCTAATAGGCTTCTGTCGAGACATGCCATCAGCATTGGCGTTACTCTTGCCTGGACGGTAAATAATCTCAACGTCAAAGTTCATAAGCTTTACTGCAAATCCATGCAAACGTTTATTTAGGTGTTGGCCAAACATTAGAGCTGTGCAAGGTCGATGATCCGTATATATCTTGACCTGCGTACCGTGTAAGTAGTAAACTAAATTGTATAATGCTGCAACGATTGCCACACTCTCCGGTTCCCTTGATCTTCATAGTTGACATTCACAAGTTGCAATTGAAAATTTTCTGTAATTACTATTTTGCCATCTGATGTGTTATGAAGTTCCACAGAATTATGTATCCATTCTTTATAAACGTCATTAATGGAATGACATGTAAAGGTTTGATTACTGCCGACATAGATAGTTGTATTCACAGCACTTGAGAGCACTATAAGGGGAAAAGTATAGAATGCACAGACTCTACTGCTATGAAGAGATCCATTGAACTCTGGAAATACAACAACAAATAATCAACCTAAGAGATATTAGATTCCAATTTTTTTATACTGGCATAACATGTGTAGGTTCCTCCATCATAAACCGTGGCATTAATGACAGACAGAATAACTTGATGCAGTGATGACTTTAGAATGTAAGATCTTCCGGACTGACTAATGGATCCCCCTCTGGGGTGAGTCCATGAAGAAAATACATACCCAGTCGGTAGAAAACAACTCAGGTTAATTTCGTCACCATCGTGGAAATGCAGGGGATATGGTAAACTGAATGCTGTCAATCGAAAACCTGTAAGAATAATAAGACAAAAATCCTTTAAGGGAGATAACAATTAAGTCCAAAAGTTTTGATTGGATGGCGATCATGTACTTTATTTCAACCCTATTATCTTTTCTTTTGAATAGGATGAAGGCATAGAGATAAAGTGCTAATGGAATTCACATGGTCGTTTCCAGCGAGGCGCCCACAGAGCGCGATTGCCAAGTGAGCACATGAATTGCTAGGCCTGTGATTTCCAATACAACCAAATTGATGGTAATAGCAGAGAAAGGAACAAGAAATCTTCTACCAACGGAACATTGTATTAATTGAACTGGCTTTTTTTTTTTTTTTTTTTTTTTTTTTGCCTTAGTCATATCAATAGCTGCAGTCAATATAACTTACTTTGACATAATGGAGCTAGAGAGAATCCAAACAAAAAAAAACTCCCACATACATCTTACGTTTAACCACGTGATAATCGGTAAATATCGTCATTCTTAGAATGTAGGGGGACTGATAGTCAAAGTCGGTTAACGAATACTATAAAATCTTTTTGCATATTTACTCGTATTTGCTAAATTTCATCAGGTACAGACACCAAACTTTTTCAAACACTTTATATTGTGAGTATCAAGACATTTTGCAAAAGATAGCCATTCACAAGTGTGCACACATATTTGGTTAGCCCTATTCCCTCCAAATCTCCTGCATACTCGCGTATGGCGTTGCCATAGTATTTCTGCAGGAGTTTTCTTTTCTTTTTTCGAAATGCCATTTTTGCCACCAATCCGTATTTTTCTCTCTTCCTGCTTTGTTACAGCAGGAATAGCTTCCACGGCAGAGCGTCTCTTAGTGGCTTTTTGGGCCGGTACGGCCTTTTTCACTACAATTTCTACGATCTCTATTGGAGGGTTCCTACTAAGAGTTATGAAAGTATCCTACCCTTTTCTGCACATGTCCCACACACTCAAATTTTGTTATACAAACACCTGAACCATACGGCTCGGCTTTTTGTACTGCCGGCCTTACAATCACCATCACTGACCACATATATACTGCAATGATCTTCATGGTCTGCGCCATGTCTGGAATTTCACTGATTCCTTGGCTTCTACCTCGTCAATGCCCAAGGAATTCATTTTTCCTGAACAGTGGCGACAGTATTTGCTCAATACTACCTGATCCAGAACATGACTCGTGGGTCAGTTACACGGTGGAACCACCCAAACTCGCAACCAAGCATTACTCTAGAAACCAGCCCCCTTCTACCACTACTGTTTTCCGAAACTGTCAAGAGATACTTTGGGCAGTGGTGAATCTGCACTACAGAATCCCTCAATTGTGTCCAAAGGAACAAATATAATTATTTGCTTGACTTGAACCAGCATCAGAACTATTGTTTGTCAATGGACCTGAGGATTTACTATCTCTTGGGCGCAATAGAGAACTAGAGCTCCCAGCAGCAAACCCTATAGACCTAGGTGGTGAGCTAGACAATTTAGTCTTACTCACCGAGGGACGTATAGCCTCTGAATCCGTCCTTGTCCGTTTAGTAGGTGACTGTTGTTGCCACTGAGTGCCCAGAAATCCCCGAACCCTTTTTTCCCTTGATCTCCTGGGCATTACAAGGAAAAAAAAACAAGAGAGTGATAAGCCGAATAGTTGAAGTTCCGATCAAAGCAAAGAAAAGAACACCCGGCGTGCGCAGTGCCACCTACTTATACTACGTAGTTGCTCATTGCTATAGTCACTGAGCACTTCCTGTGAGCTTTATTTTGAACTATAACAAGCATAGGTTTGACAGTAACGGTAAGAAATAAAGTGAACGGTTCTTTCCCGGGACAATAACTGAAACAATGAACTAGTGTGTATAAAAAAAATCATTATAAGCTAAAGAAATGTCCAATGGTCTTGAAACTTGGGATCCACATCCAGTAAGCCTGTATCTACAATAAAATTTAAAAAATATTAAATTTAAAAAAAAAATTTTTTTTCAAAAAAAAATGCCTTCCATCACCCCTTAAATTTGATTTTAAATTTTCAATCCATCTCCTTGATATGATGCCATGCCCACACTATAGTGTCTTTCTTTTGGTGTCGATCGAAGATTAATTCATTTGGCGTTGCCAAATATCAATTCATTTGGCGTTACCATGTTCCGGTTTTCAATCTCTTTGCATACTGGTCCACATTGTAACATGAAATACAGTAAGACATACTATTAAAATATTATTAAAACGCTAAGTAATTTACATATGATTAAAACGCTAAGTAATTTACATATAATAAATTGAACTTATCACAGGCCTTATTTGGTATTATTAAAGTTTTTATGTTGTGTTATAAATTTCCCCCTCCCACTTGTAAAACAATAATTGTAGTTGGAGGATGTCACTCATCTGATTGGCCTCATTTACACTCATGCCTGTAGCATATGTGTAAGTACTGAGTCAATAACCTGATGATATTCCCCTATATAAATGAGTTACGCCAGTATGACAGAGCCGAACTTCACACTCCATACAAAACCACTGTGTATCATGTCTCTTCCTCTTCTTCTAACACAAAGAACACTTCCCTCTCTTCCACGTCCCTGTGATGTTTTCAAATTTTCGAGGAAAACGTTTGATTGCTAATTGAGGAAGGTAATGTCCACAACAACGTCCAGTTTTTTGTTGAGGGCATAATCCTCAGCTGGAGTGCTAACTTCCCACAAAAAGATTTTGTATTTTTTTTTCCCAGGAGAGGAAAGAGTTGGTAACTGCAACTCCAAAAAGAAAGTGTGCTATGTACTTATAAAATGTTCTACTCTTGAACATTTCTACTCTGCTTGATCTACACCACCCATGTACTTGTTGTATTCCACTACAGCTATAGGACATGAGATTTCTATATGACTTTCATCTTTCTGGTGATGAAAAACAGTGCCATTCTTTGATGGATCAATTCCTGTTAATGTCATTATATAATTTTTAGTAATTATTGGAAATAACCACATTTACATATTTAGCTGTCTTGTTCTCAAACTTGGGTACCAAGCATACCTTAAAATTCTTCATTAGAACTTTAAGCTAAAGACTTACATGTGTACCGTTTGTACAATTTCAAGTTTTTTATTGTTATTTGTAGTCAATATCATACTACAAGTGTTGCAAGCTAGTTCTCGTGTACCATTTTAGGTACATCCTGCATTATCTTCTAACTCATGGTTTGTACCAATCAATCAATTTCCCCCACTTGATTAGTGAAACTATTGGACTTATCCTACTGCTCGCACAGAAGCAATATTGGTTCATGACACTTCAAGTGTACCAGTTGAGTAGAATTCAGATGTTGGGATTATATTTAAATATTTCTGTACAATTTTTATTAATTTTTTTTTCTGATTTGCATATTATTACATTGAAAAGTTCTTATTTATGTAAATACTATTATTTACACATCAGTTTTTTTTATTTTTGTTGTTATTTATTTACTTTATAGTTGTTCGTAATTTGATTAGAGTTAATTTCATTTTTTATTTCTATTCAATGGTCATCTATAACAGTACATAAAATTGGAGCATATTATAATTTTATCTTGAAAAAAAACAACAACAAGAAACCATCATAAATATTGCTTTTTGCTGTTGTTAGTAACATTATTTGATTTTTTATTTGATCAAATGTGCAGTAATTCAATGTTGTGGCCGGATTTTGGAAAAATCGTCTTATACATGGCTCATAATATTTTTCAATATCTTCAGGTAAAGCCTTCCAAGTCAAAAAAAATTGCGGCAGAAATGGATTAAAAACTGTTAGCTTTAGAGCTTGTGCTATGAGGCTAGGAACTCGAACTTCCGACAAGATGTCTCCCTCTCCATTAGATCTTGGAATACCCTCACATTTGCATGTGGGAAGGATGTGGCCATGCATTTCATCGAGCCTGTTAGCCTCGTGTATGCAGTGTTGCTAAGAAAATTCTGGCAGGCTATTCACATCAAGTAGAAAAAATAATCATCTGACTAGTTCACTTATCTGTCAACATTATCTGCGTACTTGCCAATTCTGGCCATAAAACTCCAGCATGGTTTTTCATAGAGGCTTAAATGAAGCTCGTTTGACTTCTTTCAACTGCCAGCAGACATGTGGTAATTGTATACACAAGAAATTACACACCCCAAGCCTTAGCT
>WLWD01001294.1_pt1 | contig 98995 bp, 77 predicted proteins | sample 6712731 | NCBI WGS metagenome assembly WLWD01 (sample SAMN12718690, study PRJNA576275) | sponge metagenome | isolation source: marine sponge | host: Mycale hentscheli | place: New Zealand: South Island, Marlborough, Capsize Point | collected 2014-11-01
ACGGAGTGGCAGTTCTTCATGGGCTCCAGTGCAGTGTGGCTAAACTGTCACACCCACCTAGTAAGTGGATACATTATCGGCAGGCTCTTGTGTTACCTCAACCATGATATTGTACAGCTTGATATTTTAATAGCATTTTTTTTCACAAGTACACCTTCACTAGCTATAGCTAATCATTGATCTGGCAGTTTTAACTTATTATAATAGCTATGTATTCAAACTTTTTTACTTTTTGCTCTCAATGATTTGGAGCTGTCACAATTGTGATTGCAGATTCATACTTTGTGTATTGATTGCAGAGCTTCTTCACAATTTGTTCAATATTGCATATGACTTGGATCTAGTGGATACACAGGAGTTCTACAACTGGAGAGATGATGACCAGGTCATGTATGGAAAGGGAACAGCAGTTGCCTCAGTCAAGCCTTTCTTTGACTGGCTGAAAGCTGACAAAGTTCAGAATAAACATAATAGCTAGTCTCTAATGTGGCATAATTATCTATCACTATTATTATTATAATTCAGCACTTTAATTTTCATGAGCAAAATTGTAATCATGTTGACTCTAACTTTAGTTAATAAAAATGGCTAATCAGAATATATAATTTAATGGCTACTCAGTTAATAATGGATGTAATGGCATTTGTGGGATTACAACTGTTAGCTATTCTTGTGATTTTGTTGAGTAGCTCAGTCGAAAGTTTAGAATAGCTGCATTTTGATTGTTACTGAACAGTTCAATTAAATTATTACCTAAGGACTGTTCACTGGTCAGATTCATTGTGTGGCGGAAGCTCCTAAGGTTATACGCTTGAAGTTTGATATTACGTTTTACGCGGTGAGAAACCCTTTACCTAATTTACTCTGTTGACTCTGTTTCGACTTGTAGTATGGTGAAGTTGTAATGTATACCTCTTGAAGGGGCGGGTCACCAGCACCTTCTTCTACGTACCACGTCGAAAAACCTACTACTATAGCTCCAAGTGTACGCTGTTGTAAGAGGTCGTAAATGGCTGGGAGCTGTTATTAGATGTAAGGACCATTTAAACTATTAGGTAAACAATCTAGATTGTTAGACATGATGTAGGAGTGACATTAAGATATTGCCTAAGGGGATATATATATTATAACAGGGATTCATACAAGATTTTTTGCTAGGGGAGGGGGTGGGGGAATTTTGTCGAGTCCCAAAAGAGTTTATCAACATAATAAGGTCAAGTCATGACCGTGAGACTGTGAAAAGCAGATATCAGATGAAAACTTGACAAACTATATTGTAATAGTTAGTCACCGCCTCCAAGACCATTTTTAGGGTCTTGGAGGCTTTAGGCTTTTACATCCCTAGCGCAGCGAGGGCACTACTTAGGCTGAGGGACCCTAAATGCAGTAGTTCACGACGGCTGCACAGCACCTAACTAATTTAGAATGTAGTGACCACTCTTTAACAACATAATAGGGCAATCGGAGGGACATAGTTGACTCTACCTTCAAAGCAGGGAGACTAAGTTTATAGTGTTCCTCTCCGGAGGACCTAAGCAACATAAAGTCCCTCTGTCACTATACAAAAACTACAGTATCTATGGTTTAATGCGAATTGGTACTGAAGGACCAGAACTAGAGAAATATTGATTTTGAAGAAGTGTAACTAATCTGTAAGTTTTTTCTGAAGAATTCAGTTGGGGAAAAAATTTGGGGGGGGAGGGGGGAGGAACTGAACCTAGGGGAGGGGGAAATCTCAGGGCTCCTATAGTCTGTATGAAACCCTGATATAGGAAATGTGATTTTAGAGTTGCAAGTGTTAATAGAGCAAGGTCATGCTTATTGGCCAATGTTTTTACAATGCTGTACCAGTATCTACTGTGAAACAATACATCATGTAGGATCCACATGACTGAAGTCCACTAGTTATACTTTTACTATCATCTCTAGATCAAAGACTCAGTGTGTGACCAAAAGCTGTTATTGACAAATGACTAGCTCTTTATCGCCAGGTTTGGTATTATTAGTATTAATATTGAAGTGCACAAAAAAAAAAAGGAGGCTGATTAGCAGGAATAATGGACTGAACTAAAGGAATATATAGTGCAGTTTTGAATAAGTGGTCGTTTATGAGCCTACATCAGCCAATAATGTTACTGAAAGTTTAAAGAAACAAATAATTTTAGTGCTATTACTTTTGATATATGAACAGAAATTACAGCAAACACTGGACCTAAAAACAGTTTAAAAAATGGAAAAAAATCAATACTTTTTCATGTACTAAAATAAATTTTAAACTTAACGTACAAGGTTCATTGCGATAAGTATATATATTATTTTAATTTTATCCAAACTCTATTATTTTTAACCCTCAGGGCGCATGTGCGAGAGGGTTATAGTACTCAGTTTGTCTGTCAGTCAGTCAGTCAGTTATTCTGCCACACGACAAGAAGCGGATCTCGAAGATGGCTGGCTCCTGAAGATTGAAACAAGCATCAAAATGTTGCACTGGACATTTTAAGTCCCTTTAATGTGCTAGAATTTTTCGTTTTGGCTGATTTTTTTTCAGAAACAAGCTATGTCTTATTTTAGGTTGTACGATCGCAAGCAATTGTTGGTAACACCCCCTTATTGTCATACCGTGCTCAAGTGAGTAAATAATTTCTTGCCCCGGCCAACGATAGTTTTACTTTCATGCTTGCATAGTCTCTGTGATTTACCAGTTAGAGTTCCCCGTTGAAACTATCTGGTAGGTGAGTGTCTCTTGCATGTTTTCCTATGAAGACATATATCCACTTGTATGAGCTAGAAACATTTCGACATATTGCTAGCTCATACAAGTGGATATATGTAGCTCTTGCAATGAAATGGTAGACATAAAACACCAAATAGGTTATTCTTTGGGTCTTTGTACTAGCTTGCAAGCTACTAAATAGTAATGCTGAGTGTTTGCACCTTTGGTGCTTCATATAATTATAGTAACAGCTATATTAAATAGCTATACCCCCATTTCCCTCCCTGCCTCTCCTTAACTGCAGTAACCTCTAGTACCAGTAAAAACCCACTACATTTTAGCTACACTGTCCAAGTCTACTTGTATAACCTCTATTGTATACTATGTGTATAGCTATCTACTAGTTATTCTAATTTTCTAGTCTCCCCTTTCAATGATGAATCCCCAAACTTCAAGTATTCCACCAACTAGGCACAATAATCGTGGTCGTTCAAACAGAGATGTCATCCATCCACACCATGGAGGGTAAGTTACTGGTCTAAATATAGCTACTGGGTAATGTTTTCTAAAAATAACTAACCTGTCAGTTTCAATTCTTTGCTCAGTGTTGGCATCTATATTTCAACTGAATTGTTTTTCTTTTTTGAATGTGAAACTTTTTCTTGTTGTTTTAAGGAATTTTCAGCACAGATCACAACAGGCAAGTCTTTTCCATTCACATGGAGCTGGTTACAACCCGGTAAGTATCACTGAATTAAGATATGGCGCAGAGGCTACTTGTTGTTGACTATGTTACCATCTTGATTATAATGTAGTTCTTGAGAGTCATAGTGACGTGGTTATAGTAATTCTGTTGATTAGCTGTTTAATTTTGGACTACACGCGTCAAGTAAACTTTAACTGCAGTAACCTCTAGTACCAGTAAAAACCCACTACATTTTAGCTACACTGTGCAAGTCTACTAACTTGTATAACCTCTATTGTATACTATGTGTATAGCTATCTACTAGTTATTCTAATTTTCTAGTCTCCCCTTTCAATGATGAATCCCCAAACTTCAAGTATTCCACCAACTAGGCACAATAATCGTGGCTTTTTTGTTTTTTGCTTTTTCTTGTACCTCAAGAAGACCAGCAAACTTGGTCGAAACGTCGTAAAAAATTAAAAGTTTACTTGACGCGTGTAGTCCAAAATTAAACAGCTAATCAACATCTTGATTATGTTGTTTCCTAGATGCGACCTCCGCAGGCACACCACCGGGTGCTACTAGCGAACACTCCTACTATTGCTGGATATCCAGCGCCCATGGCACCCAGGCCTAGTCTAACAGGCAACATGATGCAGTCAGTAGGGAGACAGCCACCTCTGTACCCACCCCAACAACAGGTGGTGACTCAGCAACAATTCCCTCACCAATATACCCCTTACCTACCCGGCCAGGGTACCCAGATGCCCATCAACTTGATGCCGAATCCCGCAGCTGTGGCTCAAATGATGACCTCCCAGTTGGCGTTGCAGGCACAGCAACCTCAGCTACAGGCTCCTCAACAGGCGCCATTACTGAGGCCGGGACATAACACCATGATGGTGTTCACTCGTCAGACAGGAGTTGGTGGTGTTGGGGACCCGGTTGTCAGTGATGGTGCAGAAGTGGCTGGTGAGCTTCAGTCGTCATCTGCTACTAGTAACTCTGAAGAAGGACTTCCTGCTGTCCAAGAAAAGGAAGCACTGATGGAGACTGGGGCAGCGGTTTTTATTGACCCAGTCTCCTCCACCAGCGATCAGTGGAGTACGGCTGTTATGGAGGAACCACACAAGGCAGAGCCAGTCCCTGTGGAAACTCATGATAATGGGCCTGCTTCAGGTCCTCCTGGTGGCAACATGTTGACTTCGGTGGAAGGATCTGAGACTGAACAAAGCAACCTGAAGAAAATTATGAATGGTAATGTCGAAGAAGACCCGATGTTGGAGGCAGACCTTTCTGAGGAGGATAAAGAAGAGGACATGTATTCCAGGATAGAGCCTATGGTCCCAGAGATGAGTAAGTATCTCACAGCTAACGAGTTCCAATACTTAGAATATGGTCGGTAGACATTAATGTGACCCTAGAGGGTCCTTTTAGTTCCTAAGATTCCAGATATCCATGTATTATAGTGTAAGGTTCCTGATGTTATGGGATTGGTTTGTGACATGGGAGGCCGTGCAAGTGTTTGTATCAGGTGGTGACCACATGGTTAGCGCGATGTGTCGATTGCTGATGTGTCTCACTCGTTGTTTGCACTGGTCTGGCTTCCCTGGGCATGCAGGAGTGGTAATGAGGAAATAGAGTTGGCATCCTATTGTATATTGGTCATTAACCCTCGGTGCTCATCTGTGAGGGAGTTATAGTAGTCATCCTGCCTGTTTGTCTGTCACGCTCTGATTTGGGGCAATGAAATATTGAATTAAATATGAATTTACTCAGAAAGATGAACTGAATTTTTTTGTTTGTTTGTTTTTTGAGAAAGCGTTAGGCAATGAGTCCCTAAGTACTATCTTTTGATGGGTAATGCCCCTTATTGCATGTTGTAATCACGTGAGCAAATAATTTCTTGCTACCCACAGTGGTTTTGCTTTATGCAGTTTACTGAGTGCAGGAATTAAAGTTTATACTACCAGCGAGTGTCCCTCACTTAGCTTCTCTTATGAAGACATCATTTGCATGTTTCATATGGGAAGGGGCTCCAATATGTTAAGTACTAACGTTAAATTGAGTAGCAAGATTATATAATCATGCATGTGACCCTGCACTGATCAGAGTCAAGTCTATACACTTATATTTAGGCATTTGCGTTAAAATGGTGTGGGTTTTAAAAATGGGTGTGGCTTGGCTCAACAGTGTCTCGCACTCCCAGTGTTAAACCTGTATAACTCCCTGTTAAGTATTTGTTTTGTCTGAGAACTGATTCGCACCTTTGGTATTTCATTAATGTAGCATTTCAATCTTTTAGCAGTGGGTACTCTACTAGCACTGTACTCTACTAGCACTGGGTACTCTACTAGCACTGGGTACTCTACTAGCACTGGGTACTCGACTAGCACTGGGTACTCGGCTAGCACTGGGTATTCTACTAGCACTGGGTACTCTACTGGCAGTGTTGAATAGTAACAGATTAGAGAGCCATTTGTGTAAGTAATTGGTGAGCTGTTGTTGTTGTTGTTGTTTTTTTTTTTTTTTTTTTTTTTAATGGTTCTCACTTTCAGGTCACAATCTTGAAAGTTAGTCAAGATGGTATGGGAGTAGTATTAATTAAATGCACATGCATGTAGTGGTATTGCTCGCCTGATTATAGGGGCCACTACTTTTCCCACTAAAGCAATGTAATGTAATAGTGGCTTGTTGTTGTTTGTACTTGTGTACAAACAACAGGAAGGTATTGAACAGTCAATCCCGTATCTTGATGTGCTATGCATGAACAGGAAGTGAGTTTTGTTTCTATTTTTGCTGTTTTTCTTTTTAGCAGATGGCAAAATGAGGTATGGACGAGATTTTTTAATAAAATTCAAGGATATGCCAATGTGCAAGCAGATTCATGCAGGGCTTGGTAGTCTAAAAAAATCGATCGTATATACCGCCGAGGGTCATCAATATCATGCAAACATGGGAGGAGGGGCTGGTTCCCATTACCAAAGGCCACAAGGAGACAGGAATAGAGTGAGTGTACAGATCTATATGCTAGACTTCATTGAAAGTTGCACTTCTTGTGTGATCCTTTGAGTTTAAGATGTCAACAATATGTGTGTCCAAATATTTTTATTTGAATTATAAGTAGAATTACTGAATATGTCTCAATTTTTTAGGGTATGCTCCAGAATTGTTGTAAAATTTTTTGTTCGTTTTGTTTTTGTTATTTACCAGAGAGGAGGGAAGCCGGAATCTAAGAAAATGGTTATTCCACTTCCAACAGACAAGGTAATGAATGAGTTTGTTTTGTAAATATGGGATGCAGGGGTTATTTGTTCCTGGCCATTGTGCTCTGGTGTACGATTAGATTTTGGTGCTCAGTGCTTTAAGTAGCCTTACTTTGTGGACCTATGTCAACATACAATAAGTGTCTCCTAAGAATCTTACAAGTGCCCCTTTTTGCCTTCCAAAATGCTTTTGATTATGTGCCGATGACCAGTAGCTGTTATTGAGCATGCTATACCAGGCCTTGTTGCTTTACATTCCACAGGCAACTTGCCATGTGTTGTTTGATGTTTCTAAGTGCCGGAATCAAGAGTAGATTAATTAGCCCCAGGTTTATTTGAGTATCACTTGGTAAAACTTGTAGAAAGTTAATCTCCACAAAGCTGACAAGCCTTGGATGGCCCAGAAGAAGGACAAAGAAAGTGCAGATACAACTGAGACACAGGCTCAGGAGTTGTACCGCAGGTTCCAAGGGATACTCAACAAACTCACTCCACAGAAGTTTCAGGCTTTGGCTGAACAAGCCCTCAAGCTGGAGATCAATTCTGAGGAGAGGCTTAGTGGCTGCATTGACAAGATTTTCACAAAGGTAAAGTTACAATTCTTAATTTTTATTTTATGGCTACTATGTCCTGTTTCTAGGCCTTAGAGGAGCCCAGCTTTGGCATAGCCTATGCCAACCTGTGTAAGGTGATGAGTCCCATTAAGGTCGAGTATACATCTGAAGATGGCAAGACCAAGCAGACCAACTTCAGGAGAATGCTCCTTACCAAATGCCAGAGAGAATTTGAGAAGGACAAGAAAGATGACGAGAGTCTGGAGACCATGCAGAAGGAAATAGAGAGTGCAGAAACTGTGAGATATGGGCTGGGAGACTTCTAAGATATAGTTGTAAAAGTAATAAGCTGTATTAGGGGTTTGGTTGTGCTCTTGGTGGTGTATTAAAGTAACTCTCTAAGTGTATGTGTTGGTGTATATATAGGATGGGGAGCGTGCTGCTCTGAAGGTGGTGATGGAATCAACATTGACAAAGACTAGGAGGAGATCCCTGGGCAACATCAGGTTCATTGGAGAGTTGTTCAAGTTGCAGATGTTGTCAGAGACCATCATGCATGAGTGTATTACTCGTTTACTCAAGTCCTCATCGGATGAGGAGAGTTTGGAGTGTTTTTCCAGACTTATTACTACCACTGGCAAAGACCTGGACAGAGAATTAGCAAAGGTAGATTTGATGGAGTCAGAAAGGATTGTGGGTCTAAAAGGAGTCCATTATTTCTGGCAGTATGATTACGTCACTTTGTTGTTGTTAAAATGTTTTTTTTTTCTTCTGTAGGTGCGTATGGATACCTATTTTAAGCGCATCAATGACATCATCAAGAAAGACAAGATTCCCGCCAGAGTCCGCTTTATGCTACAAGATGTGATAGAGTTGAGAAAGAATTGCTGGGTACCTCGAGTGAGGCAAGACCAACAGTTGAAGACTATTGATCAGGTTGGCAGGTTTAAATAATGAAAGCTAATGGGTGATGTAGTTTTAGTGTATAAGTAGAGGGTGGGGCATTAGCTATGTATGCTCTCAGTGGCCCACCTTAGTGCAGAGAGGAAATGACTCTACGTACCTGAAGCACATTTTCTTTGGTATGGAGGAGTGGATTATGAAATGGAGTAAGTACATAGCATGGGTATCCCAGGCATGTGATGTTGTGCCTTCAAAGGTGTCACCAGCTGCTTGTATAAATTTCGGTGGGCATCAAAAGGAGCATGTCCAGTTAGTAAAGGGACAGACCCAATGATTGTTTCTTGGACATGTTGTTGTGAAAGCACTGAAATTGGATGCTGTGTGGTTATAGGAGAGTTCAAAGGTGCTCATCAATAGGATATGTTACAGTTCAGTGGCTAAGTGCAAGGTTGGCTTTCATATTTCATTCGCATTCTTAAGAATTGCTAGAGCAATTTCATGTGTATATGAGATCCTAGTTATGACTTTCGCTTTGTACATGAATGGGTTCATTTGATGCACTATCTCCACTCGGTGTAAAATTTGGGGCTTAGACCTGGAAAAGGGTCAACTTGTGTGTATGTATTGCTACTTCCTAAATGCTTCATGTGAAAGTTATTGTAAAGTTATAAAAAAATGTGGTTCCACAATTTTGGAACTGGTTCCAGTCACGGTGTGGGTCATACCAATGCACTGCAGGATTGAACTGATGTACATTTATTGGTAGATTCGTGCTGAAGCTGCTATTGAGCAAGCCAAGGAGAAGGAAATGGTGCAGCATCACCAGGTGATTTCCAAGGGAGGTGCAGGTGGAAGGGGAGATAATAGGCGTGGTTCCAAGGATGATCACATGACCAAAGAGAGGGAGCATCGAAGGGAAAGGGAGAAGTTTGACCAGTCAAAGTTGAACAAATTGATGAGCAGTAGGAAGGAAAAGGGTAGCATTGGGCAGGTAAGGTGTGGTCATTTAGCCTCCAATGAAGTGTTAATTAGCTGAATGTTTGTAGAGCCAGTTAGCACCTACTAGTTTCAGACCTGTAGCTGGGTGGAAGAAAGCTGGAGCTCAACAGCCAGCTGATGGAGCAAAATCATCAAAGGCTCATCCCAGGTGACTTAGTAGAGCAATGAAATAGTCCCCCCTCAAACAATATATATGTATTATGAAATTGAAGTTGATTTGAGCTCTTGAGATTTCGTTGTGAAAATACTAGTTTGCACTGTTAATTTATATCACTGATTTGCAACTACTGGAATTTATCCTTTCTCCTTTAGATCATCTACAGGTTCTGGGTCTAAATCCAAACCGGAAACTCGCACAGGAGGCCGGACTCAGATCTTGTCCGGCCCCAGACGTTCCCACACTACTCCTGCTGAAGAAAAGGAAGTACTGATGGAGACTGGGGCAGCGGTTTTTATTGACCCAGTCTCCTCCACCAGCGATCAGTGGAGTACGGCTGTTATGGAGGAACCACAGAAGGCAGAGCCAGTCCCTGTGGAAACTCATGATAATGGGCCTGCTTCAGGTCCTCCTGGTGGCAACATGTTGACTTCGGTGGAAGGATCTGAGACTGAGCAAAACAACCTGAAGAATATTATGAATGGTAATGTCGAAGAAGACCCAATGTTGGAGGCAGACCTTTCTGAGGAGGATAAAGAAGAGGACATGTATTCCAGGATAGAGCCTATGGTCCCAGAGATGAGTAAGTATCTCACAGCTAACGAGTTCCAATACTTAGAATATGGTCAGTATAGACATTAATGCTGACCCTAGAGGGTCCTTTTAGTTCCTAAGATTCCAGATATCCATGTATTATAGTGTAAGGTTCCTGATGTTATGGGATTGGTTTGTGACATGGGAGGCCGTGCAAGTGTTTGTTATCAGGTGGTGACCACATGGTTAGCGCGATGTGTTGATTGCTGATGTGTCTCACTCGTTGTTTGCACTGGTCTGGCTTCCCTGGGCATGCAGGAGTGGTAATAAGGAAATAGAGTTGGCATCCTATTGTATATCGATCATTAACCCTCGGTGCGCATCTGTGAGGGGGTTATAGTAGTCATCCTGCCTGTTTGTCTGTCACGCTCTGATTTGGGGCAATGAAATATTGAATTAAATATGAATTTACTCAGAAAGATGACATCAGCAACACTTGCAGCAACAGCAACCGCAGCAGTCAGCGAGTCTGCCACAGACAACAAAGAAAAGATCAAGTAAGATAAAGATCATTGACCCCAGTACCAACACTGAAGTTAATGTTAAGAGTAAAGACAGTGCACCAGTTTTGCCAGAGAAGACTTGTGCAGGAGAAAGTTCAGACAATCAAGTGAAAGACAGTCAAGTAAAGGAGGATTTTAAGAAGAAAGTAGCAGCCGTTTCTAGCAACCCATACCAGCCACAGCCACCTGTACAAGTCCCAGACTCAGTGAGCAGCTTTGTACCACCCACAGCTGCCTCTGAAAAATTGTACCTGCCCAATGCTGTTATTACCAAGCCTCCAAATTATGTTAAGAGTAAAGACAGTGCACCAGTTTTGCCAGAGAAGACTAGTTCAGACAGTCAAGTGAAAGACAGTCAGCAAGTAGCAATTAAGCCCTCCAAATCCAAGGCACCTGGAAAACTTAAGACTATTGGTAATTCTGCTGGGACAAGAAAATATGTTTTTGACCTCATGGTTGAGACAGAACTTACTGCTTCTAGGATTGAATCAGAGCCTATGATCCCTGTGATGAGTAAGTATCTCACAGCTAGTGAGTTTCAATGGTTTGTAGACACTCGTTGTTTGCACTGATTCGTCGTACGTGAACATATAGGTGTGGTAATGAGTGCACCAATTTATCTAGGCTTATCATTTCTTAGCTTTATCCAAACTGAATCTGATATGTTTTTTTTAATAATGAATGCTCAATTGTGACATAAAACAATTTTTTTGAGATGGAATCTTCAGCTGCTTATACCTACTCTAAATTTATTATACCAGTTTTTGCTGTATGAATATAGATCAAAATAGGTTGTTACATAAGCCTACAATCAATAAGTCATTGTGCTTCTCAAGAACATTCACTACATTCATTAAAGAGTAGGGGAGCACCAGCACCCAGTGCACCCATATCAAAACTTCTGTCAAATATGCTGTACAAAAAATTACAAGCCTTTTGTAGCTGCACCAACCACAGAAATGTACTGTTGTCAATTGCAAGTCAGACCAAGTATAGATAATTTATATGGTTTTTTTCAATTCTTTCTTATTAGGTCTCAAAACATCAATCAATACGGTTAGATTCTTGTTTTTTACCTTCTATTCTTGCCTGTGATACCCAGCACATTTGGAGCAAATCCACTACATCGCCGCATTTTATCGTTTTAGTCGAGTTCTCCGAATTTAGCCTAATAGAATTTGTATTGCAATTTGCCGGCTCAGCAAACAGCTTGCAAAAAATCTTTTACTGCAATGGGAAAATCCCTTCATTACGGGAAGCATTAAATAGAGGTGGTTTTTAGCTGCACATTGATATAATAGTTATCCGTTGAATTGGACCGCTAACCACCGCACTTTGGCAAAATCGCTAGCTATATAAGGGAAAGCTGTGAACCTGTGTGGAATGACTCTGACAAACAATATCAACAAGTAAGTTAAAGCTAAGTGGCATGATTGTTAAAGTTAAGCCTAAAAAAAGGCAATATATTAGGCTGGGTATAAGACTAGGTGAGTACCAATGTAAACTAGAACAACAGCAGTCTCTATACTGTCTACACTCAATTACAAATGTTTGAGAAAAGCTTAGTATTATAATTATTAGTAAGATGATTAAATTATTGTTGGAGCTATTTTCTTTGGAGTATCTCTCATTCTGGCAAGACTGGAGTAGCTACCGTCTTTTGATTTATCCCAAGACAAGGATGCTATTGTTGTCAAGTCTAACGAATTAACTCAAATCCAGTTGAACTATGAACGTGTTATTATGAAACTATTTAATCATTATTCAATACTTATTGAAGTGACTGGCGACATTCGGGCAACAGTAAAAACTAAGTTATGGAGGATGGGAAAGTTGTATTCAAGCTATGGGGGAGCCAAGCTTAAGCAACAGCTGTTGAAATGGCCAGCACTTCATGGAAATTTGAAGTCAGTGAGGTGAAAGTAAATCATCAGCTCATAAACAGAAAAAGAAAACTGGAAAGCCAGTTGGAAGAAGAAAATAGCAAGAGAAGGAGACTTGAGAGTGAATTGAAGAATCTGAAAAAAAGTACAAAGGAACAGGCAACAGTTATTGCTCGACTGAAAACTGGACGATTGGAGAAAAGCAAAGGATCTTCATTACGACCATGGAATGAATGTAGTAGACAGCAGAAGTATAACAGAAAGAAAAATATAGCCAATGGAGTTAAGGCTGCTTTAAGTTTTTGTAGTGACAAGGGATTCGAGCCGTGTTCAATCGAAATTCTGAATGTTGACACAGGGAATCATGAAACGCTACAAATTAAGAATGCAATGTTTTCACACAACAAAGACAATTCTGTAAAATCAGTTGGTGGTGAACTTCATTCCAGTCTTTATATAAAGGATAAATTTTGTATATCAGATGAAGCATTTCATGAAATATGTATGCTTCCCAGCCTTCCCAAGTCAGGTCAAGTGAAAAGGCTAGCACATGAAATGAATTCAAAATATGAAATACTTAACACACCGAATGGGACCATTGGAGTTCAGCAGTCACTGAAAAGTCGTATAGAAATTCGAATGCCTTACCTTGCAGACAAATATCAAAGAGAAAAACGGGCATTGACTTGTAGTAAATGTAAAGAGTTGGTCACAATCGGCGCACTTGTAACTAAAGTAGTTTGCATCAAATCATTATTACACACATTATTGGTCACTAACATAGTTTGTATTCATGTTTTACAAAATAAAATCAATTTACACATAAAATAACTAATCAAAATATTTGCTTCACTCCATGATTTGATTCTGCTTTCTTTAAAGGTGGTAGATATATATCCTTCTCTGTGTATTCCAGGTAACTATGTCTGACTTTCTTTCTTAATCTTGAGGACATTCTGCAACTTCAAAAACATTTATAAAGAGCACACCTACTTAATGATATTCATCAGCTGTATTTACTGGGAGCACCTCAGCCAAACTACAAGCTAGTTGCAAAAGCAGCTGCTGCATGACTATTGTACCTATTTGACATTTTGCCTAGAATAGTTTTGATATGCCCTGCTTCCTACCCCCAGATTTTATTGTATTCCAGTCACTATGCAGCACTGCACTCTTTTCGCATTAGGTTTTTTACTGGCTGCGTTGTATAGTGACATATAAAAGAGCTATTGGTGTGAGTGGCAAAATGACTAATTTGCAAGTGAACTCAAGCATAGAAATGTTTTCCTTCATTTTTTTTTAAGTTTGTTGTACTGTTTTTTTTCTTCCTGCAGATGAGTTTTTCTTATATTGTTTCTTATTATTGCTTCTTTTTTTTCCAGCAGACAGCAAGATTAGGTATTGCCGGGAGTTTTTGTTGGAATTAAAGAATATGCCAGTGTGCAAAACAATTCCTTCTTACCTTGAAAATCTCAAAAAATCTAACATATATATCGAGGGTCATGGAGGGACTGGTTCCCATTACCAAAGACCTGAACAAAAAGACCGGAATAGAGTGAGTATCATCATCTAAGTGCTGCTGGAATTCATGGGGGGGGCAATACTTCTTGTGTGAAGTATCCATTGTGTCAAGTGTCTACAATATGTGGGTGTCTGAATATCTTCATTTGTACGCATAACAATTTTAAGAATACCATATTTTTTCAGGTATGAACTGGAATTGTAGGAATGCTGTTGTTGTTGTTGTTGTTGTTGTTTACCAGAGAGGAGGAAAAAAGCCAGAATCTAAGAAAATGGTTATTCCAATTCCAACAGAAAAGGCAAGGAAATGCTGGATTGTTTATGAGCAGTGTGTGTGTGTGTGTGTGTGTATTATATGTAGCAAAAAAAAAACAAAAAAAAACAAACAATAAATGCTCCAAAGCCTTCTCCCAGGGGCAGTACCTGAACACTGTGTCAAATATATCATTTATTCACCCTCAATAGTAGTAGCTAGCTAGTTTACCATTCAGCTTGTTGCTTTGTGTAAGGATGTAATTGTAGTCACTGCATCATAGTGCCCATGGCGTGGGTGTGGAGTGTCAGTGTTGTAGGGAGAATCTGAGGTGAACTTCTCTCCTTCCTTTGACTGTAGTGGAAATTTATATTGCCTGCACTAATGTGAATTTTGGGTATCTCACTCTGTTGGAATGTGAGCAAACTATGATTGATATAAGTTCTATTTGTATTTACATTACCACTCCACTTAGCAGTAGAATTGGGCATCAATAGGCCAAAACCATTTTTGAAGGTCTAATTATAGGCAATAGTAGGAGGTTAGGAGGTGAACAAATAATACTTAACACATGACTCAGTCACACCTGGGAGAAGAATTTGGAGGCTTATCACTGGACCTTGCAAAAATATCCGAACAACCTCATAAGGCTAGTAAAAGACAAAGTGTAATTTCTGTTTTCTTTCAGACTAGTCTAAACAGGAGTCTGTGGAGTAAATTTTGTGTCTATGTTGAGATATACATTATAGAAAATGGGTCTGTGGCATGTGGCAATGATGACCTCCCAAATGGCATTGCAGGCACAGCAACCTCAGCTACAGGCTCCTCAACAGGCCCCATTACTGAGGCCGGGACACAACACCATGATGGTGTTCACTCCAGAACAGCAGCAGCAGCAACATTTGCAGCAACAGCAACCGCAGCAGTCAGCGAGTCTGCCACAGACAACGAGGAGACGATCGAGTGCGATTAAGTTCATAGACCCCAGTACCAACACTGAAGTAGATCTTAAGAGTAAAGACAGTGCACCAGTTTTGCCGTACAAGATTATTTCAGACAATCAAGTGAAAGACAGTCAAGCAAAGGAGGATTTTAAGAAGAAAGTAGCAGCCGTTTCTAGCAACCCATATCAGCCACAGCCACCTGTACAAGTCCCAGACTCAGTGAGCAGCTTTGTACCCACAGCTGCCTCTGAAGAATTGTACCTGCCCAATGCTATTATTACCAAGCCTCCAAATGAGCCCTCCAGACCCAAGGCTTTCCCACCTGCAGAACTTGAGACTCATGGGGATTCTACTGGGACCAGAAAAGATGTTATTAACTCAGTGGTCGAGACAGAACTTCCTGTGGAGGATAAAGAAGAGGACATGTATTCTAGGATCAAGCCAGAGCCTATTGTCCCAGAGATGAGTAAGTATCTCACAGCTAGTGAGTTTCAATTTCCCTAGAGGATCCCTTTAGTTCTTTAGATTTCCAATATCCATGTATTGTGGTGTAAGGTTCCTGCTGTTATAGGTGTTATCAGGTGGTGACCACATGGTTAGTGCGATGTGTTGATTGCTGATGTGTCTCACTTGTTTGCACTGATTTGTCTTATCTGAACATGCAGGAGTGGTAATAAGGAAATTAGATATGAATATAAAGCAAAATAGGTTGTTATTATAAGCTTACAATCAATAACTCATTGATCTTCTCAAGAACATCCATTACATTGTAAAGAGTAGTGGTGCACTAGGGTGCACCCCTGATGCACTTTTTCATAAAAGCATGAAATTTTGTACAGTTGTAGAATATTGTATTAGATAATATTTTGGCTATGGGCCCACCCACCAAAAGTCATTTGGTGGGTGTGGTACCTATTTGTAAGTTTAATTTGATATTTGCCTTGGGTTCGCATTGGGTTTTGTACTGGTTGTGTTGTATTGTGACATATAAAGAGCCATTCATGGTGGGAGTAGCAAAAATAACTAATTTGCAAGTGAACTCAAACATATAAATGTTTTCTTAAATGTTTTTTTTTTAAGTTTGTTGTACTGTTTTTTTTCTTCCTGCAGATGAGTTTTTCTTATATTGTTTCTTATTATTGCTTCTTTTTTTTCCAGCAGACAGCAAGATTAGGTATTGCCGGGAGTTTTTGTTGGAATTAAAGAATATGCCAGTGTGCAAAACAATTCCTTCTTACCTTGAAAATCTCAAAAAATCTAACATATATATCGAGGGTCATGGAGGGACTGGTTCCCATTACCAAAGACCTGAACAAAAAGACCGGAATAGAGTGAGTATCATCATCTAAGTGCTGCTGGAATTCATGGGGGGGGCAATACTTCTTGTGTGAAGTATCCATTGTGTCAAGTGTCTACAATATGTGGGTGTCTGAATATCTTCATTTGTACGCATAACAATTTTAAGAATACCATATTTTTTCAGGTATGAACTGGAATTTTAGGAATGCTGTTGTTGTTGTTGTTGTTGTTGTTTACCAGAGAGGAGGAAAAAAGCCAGAATCTAAGAAAATGGTTATTCCAATTCCAACAGAAAAGGCAAGGAAATGCTGGATTGTTTATGAGCAGTGTGTGTGTGTGTGTGTGTGTATTATATGTAGCAAAAAAAAAACAAAAAAAAACAAACAATAAATGCTCCAAAGCCTTCTCCCAGGGGCAGTACCTGAACACTGTGTCAAATATATCATTTATTCACCCTCAATAGTAGTAGCTAGCTAGTTTACCATTCAGCTTGTTGCTTTGTGTAAGGATGTAATTGTAGTCACTGCATCATAGTGCCCATGGTGTGGGTGTGGAGTGTCAATGTTGTAGGGAGAATCTGAGGTGAACTTCTCTCCTTCCTTTGACTGTAGTGGAAATTTATATTGCCTGCACTAATGTGAATTTTGGGTATCTCTCTCTGTTGGAATGTGAGCAAACTATGATTGATATAAGTTCTATTTGTATTTACATCTTAGCAGTAGAATTGGGTACAATTGTGGCATCTATAGGCCAACCACCATCCGAACAACCTCATAAGCCAATTAATCTAAGGCTAGTAAAAGACAAAATGTAGTTTCTGTTTTCTTTCAGTCCTAACAGGAGTCTGTGGGGTAATTTTTGTGTGTATGTTGAGATATACATTATAGAAAATGGGTCTGTGGCATTTTTAGCTTATAGATACTGTTAAATTAACCATTAGTTTGCTACCAGATTATCATTTAACTATTCAGTAGAACATAAGGCTTGACATAATTAGCTGGCATGTAGAGTGGTGAAACGACACCACATAACAGAGACAGTTTATTTATTTATTTATTACATCATGCACTCGCACAATATATGGTTAGCATGTTACTCAGGTTACCAAACATTTTATCACCCTCATTCATTGGTACAGATTTACTTGTTATGTTCTCGTTCTTATACACCCAACCCTTCAACTCACTCACCCATTTAACTGTCTGTATCATACCTGTCATACAGTTCACTCTGTGCTCTGACTTTGATAACATCCTTAACTAGACAAGATTAAAACCTAGTACCTGGTTAAGGAGTAACCCACTGAGCCTCAACCTATTAGCCTAGGGAGAGAGTGAACTCTGGTGGCAGTGAACCAAAGTCTCTGATTTGCAGTCTCACCACATAGAGAATTTAGCTTCTATATAGTAAGTGTACAATGAATAGTCTCCTGCCATTGTGTGGTGAGTAGCTTCCTGGATAAAGTGTTCCCTTTGTATATACTATTTAGTCAACTTGTTTTTCAAACAGTGTGTTTATTATGTTCAGGCTGAAGATGAACTGCTGCCACATGCCCTTGGTTTGTGGAGACCACATTATGATTGCAATGACACAGAAGAAAGTCAACAATTGTATCACAAGTTCCAAGGAATTCTGAATAAACTTACATTAAAAAGTTTTGATGCTCTGGCAATGCAGGCTTGTCAACTGAACATTAATACTGTAGATGAATTAATGAAAATCGTGGACATGTTGCTTGGCTTGGTAAGTTTTCTAATAGTTAGCATAAGTTGAAATCGTGTGATACAAAGTGATATAATCAATGATACAATATTGGTTGTGATTTCTTGAGACATATTGAAATCACATATATATATGGTGTGTGTGGGTTGGTTGTAAGCTGACCACACATATAGGAAGGACCAGCTCTGATAGCTACGGCCTGAGCAGTAATTGGATGCCACGCGTACAAGTGAAATTGGGCAGGGCTTTGCCGGGCACCATAGAAAATATATGCTCATACATCAAAATTGGTAAAGTGGTGGTTACATAAATAAAAAAGAACAAGTGAAACATTGCAATGGTTTTGGATGACATAAGCACATGGAGTATGTATGGAAATGTTAGATTAATGGTAAGGTGAAGTCATAAACAAAAGTTCTACTGGCTGCTGGTTGACTTTTTTACTTCCACAGGTGTCTGGTCCCCACTAGAACCCACTGTGATTGTCTGGTCAGACCCAGACGTAGCGTAAGTCCTCAATTATCGACACCCATCTATTATCTTAATCAAAAATTTGGCAACAATGTCCAGTTCCTGCCATATCACAAGGAGCTTCCTTGTGCTGGCACAGACTTTCCCTTATCAGGGTACTTAGTACAATTTATACTCCAGTTTTAGTTGTTCTATGTTTTTTAATGGAAAGTTTAAAATTATTTGTCTTCCAGTCATTATGTGGTGACAAAGCCACACTTCTATGAACTGTTTTACAATTTCAATTTCAACTTTACTTGTAATTGATTAGCCTTTCTTGTGTATACATGCACATTTATCTCTCATCATATTTCTGCTAATTCATTTCCCTATTCACTCAATAGCTTCACACTTTTATTCAGATTACATATCACACTTTAGTTCTATGTTATTCATTTAGTCAGAGCTTGTTTATTATATAACTGGCTGGCCCACTTACTTGTTCTTCAATTCTTACTTCGAACATAAAAAGAACTACTCAGAATTACTGTTGGGTTTGGAGGGGAGAATCAAGAGTTGTCCCTAGTAACTGGCTTACTAACCTTCCTTGCCTACAAAGAATCTCTGGTGGCAGACTACTTTGCCTAGAATTTGCAACCCCTATTTGACCCATCCTTCCACACATTATACCTAATTAATATTATAATTGTTTACAAGGTTATTCTCACTGAATGTACTACTACAGGTGGAAGCTGATCGGAAGTTCAGTTTAGTTTGTGCTCAACTGGGAAAAGAGATGAGTTCTATAACAGTAAAGAGTCCAACTGGAAAAGGAAAAATCAGCTTCACATTAGTTCTTTTTACCAAGTGGCAGAAGGAGTTGGAAATGATAAACAGTCAGGAAATTAAGATTAGAGCAGAAGAAGATAGAACAGAGGTGAGAATATTGCTTTTTGAATAAAAAAGAAATGCAGCAAGGCTGTGACAATTCTACATCGTCAAATTTATTTTATCAGTATGTTTGAGTATTACATAGCAATACTATGCAAATAATACTTCTTACTTAAGAGGTTACATAGCCAACTCTTCACCTTATGAATGAATAAAAATGTATAGCTGTGATAGTGGAACTCCTTAAATTCGCGGAAATTGCTAGATTTTTGTTGTACAATTAGCATACAACTTATTGTCACTATGTACCACAACACACACCTGTCAGAACCTGGCTAGCTAGCAACACTCATGTCCAGCATTTTTTCCCCTGTGTATTAATCACTAATTTACACTGGTGATACCATGCGAAACAAATAACAGCATTTATCAAAACAATGCGAAGCTCTTCTAAACACTTTAAACTTTTGTCTCTCCTTTGAATTGAGCTACATTACTGATTGTTTACACCCACTTCTACTATTTCATTTGCACAAACAGTTCTAATTTTTGATTACTTGAAGTTTGCTGTCTGTAATAAAACATCTGTTGATACCAACAGTGTACTTCTCAGGAAGTTCTAATGAGAAAGAAGAGGCAACAAATGAAGATGTTGGGGAGTATTGTTCTCATTGGAGAGATGTTTAAACTGAAGATGGTTCAACCAACATATGTTCATAAGTGTATCACTAACTTGCTCAAGGACAAATTAGATGAGGACAATTTAGAGAATGTATGCAGACTGTTAGAAATAGCAGGCAAAGACTTGCAAGCAACAGTGAAAAAAGTGAGCTCAACTGATTCTGCATTGGCTATGAAACTTTTGTAACAAACAATATTAGGGATAATGGTAAATAATGTCAATATTGTAATTTTTTGTAGTAAGTTTTGAGATAAACAATTCAAATGTTTTGGCTCCAGAGAGCCTTTATCAGTGATGATGGCGACTATGAAAAAAAAATTGAAATTATTTACAATTAATATTTTACATAGTAAAAAATGAATGTTTATGTGAAATAATTAGTGTTCTTTAAATAGAGAAACTATGTTGATAGGTATGCTCTCTACACATGTAATTTGATGACTGTACAAAAGAAAATCAAAGTTTCTATATAAGTGACAGAATGTGGTAAGGTTGACCAAACCCTGAAATGCTGTCAATAAACAAAACTCTGATGCCTAATTAACTTCAATCTTTTTTGTTAGAAATACAACAACCAATAGATTTATGTTTTAAGTTAACTCAACTTTAACCTCTGAGAAAGAATTTAGCAAAGTATAGGTTACACCATGATGTAGAGCTCAGTAATGGATTAACAAAACTGAGGCCCAAAGGTCCAAGGATAGTATAAATCTTGTACTGACCGAATGAATTAGTGCAACTGACTTGTACCATGGCTCTAGGCTATAGTAAACACATAAAAACTCACTTTTGATTGGACGGTTCATTTATTCACCTTGTTGGGTATGCAATATATTCACCTTGAATTGAGCACTCTGATTAAGTATGAACATACCATGCTAAAATAGCAGGTAAACCAATTAACACTTCAACTTGCTGCTACTTCTTCAAGAAAATGTGAGCCGAGAAACTTATAAATTTCATGAAAAGAATTAGTCTGCCTATTAATTAGCTCATCATAGAAATGTAATGAAAACGTGTATAAAACTAATGATTCAGTCATTCTCGGCTGAAATAATTATAATAATAGGAAATGTTTCTCTTTTTAACAGCCAATATTTTTAATTATAACTTAACCCATATATATATAATTATATATATATAAAACTAGAATTGTTTAGTAATTCTTCTTATTTGAAGAGTATAGCTACGCTACCACACTCCACTATTAGTGCTGAAGCACACCATTATTTTTAATTATTTTGCTTAATTTTATTTAATATCCAAATAGGAAATTTTTAATCAGTACTTCAAGACTATTAATGATTTAATAAAAGAAGGTGAGGTAAGCTGCAGAGTGAGGTTCCTGCTGGTGGATGTTGTAGAGTTGAGAGCAAGACAGTGGAAGCCACGCCCACTTCAACAACAAATGAAAATGACTACTATAGACCAGGTAGGTTGCAGAAATAAACTAATAAAATGACTGAAAGTGGTTACTGTACAAGTAACTATATGTGAGCATCACAAAGCTAATGGATTTAACAGAGTAGTAGCTTGCTCTTTTCACTGTAGATTTTATTTGTCAGATTGTTGTGGGTGGCTTGCAACCGCTTTCTTTATTAGCTATGTTATGCTTTAGTGAGTCATAATATCAAAGCTTGTTTGGGAAGACTATAATTGTCTTGTATATAATAACATTTAGGGAATTTGCTTAGGTATGTTTCATTCATATTTGTAAATAGGGGACCCAATGAAAGTATATTAATGAATCAGATAATTTGAAATTTTTCAGTTTCATCAAAATTTCAGACATTGTAAGAGCAGGTATAGCTAATATCCTTTCATCACTTTTACACTCTGTGATATTAAAGTCTTCCTCTTATTAGCTGTTATAATTATTGCTTGTCACAAGATTTATTGGTTTTATGAATATTGAAAAATAGAATTTGTTAGCTAGCTCGGGGTCACGATATCCACAACTTATTTCATATTCACAGATCCGCCATGAAACTGCAATAGAGAAAGCTAAAGAGGATGAATTGTTATATGATTTTGAAACTGCTGCAAGAAGGAGTAAGAGATTAGCTCTCCAAGTCAGAGAATTTTGACAAGAATAAAACATTCATTTTATTTCACTTTATTATTATTTTTTTGTTACTAGCTAAATCACAAGTTATGACAAACTGTTTCTATGATGAAATTAAAATTTAAAAAAAAAATTATTATACATACGGAGTTTCACTCACCATTATAGCTGTACTTTCTAATGATCACCCAAGGCAACCTAGCCACACCCACTTAGGTGCTGCTACCTTCATGTGCAAGTTCAGGTCTTATAGTAAAATTAAGAGAGACTAAGTCACCAACAAGTCATTCCACCCAATTTTAAGGCATTAATTTTAGTTGTTGAAATTAGAGTTGCTACCACCTAGCTATATAGAAATTGTAGTTAGTCACCGAGTTTTTTTTTTTGTTTTTTTTTGTTTTTTCATTCATTCCAATAATTGAAAAGCTGCTTTGCCAAGACTAGATTCATTCCCATTCATGTGAAGCTACATCCATCGGATTCCCAAACTTTCTTGAGACTAGATAAATTGTGGTGAGACCAGAGCCACAACTAACCATGAAGCTCCTAAGGGAATAGGATGGCTCCTCCCTATCAGCTGAACACTAAAGTGAACTTTAGTTGGAGGGGCGACAAGCAACATTGTACAGAACCTTCTAAATTAATTGTGGTAAAGGCTAAGGAACTTCAGAGACATAGCTATCAACTATATAACACTTCTTGTCACTTCCTGCATTCATGTACCACTTCACACCAATTAATAACTCTTTCATAGTTAATGCATGCATAAACACCATAGTTTTGAGTGCACCATAATTATTAGTTTATTCTTTTTGTAACTTCAGTCATTCTTTGAGATTCATAAAATCTATAGACAGATTCTTGCGCTGCTGCTTCATGTGCTAAGCCAACAATCCAGGGAAATCCAAGCAATCACTAAAGTGAAGTAAGATGCTTAACTTTAAGTGCAATTAGCTAATACATTTTCAAGTTAGCTCTACACCAATAAGTTAGCACACACTTGCACACACATACACACACATACATACACACACCTGTCCTGTCCTGTCATATTGTTGCCGTTTCACGGTCACGCAAGCCCTAATGGGCAACAAGTCAAATAATTTCCGAGTCTGATCTACCCTCCTGGAGGTTTACACGAATGAACTGCCAGTCCTCCTCTACTAAGAAACCATTTCTTGCAGGTCATACATACACACACCACACACACACACAGACACACACACACACGCTGCATAAGCTCCTGATATTAGATTTCACATCTTTTGGGGCTCTATTCCAACCTACGTGTAGCCTTACCACAACTTCCCTCATTAATATATAAATTTAATTTGCAGTGTAGTGTAGACTTGGCTAGCCACTCCCATTGCAGATGTGACAGAATGCGCAGCCCTGGCACCTGACTCTGGCTGGGCCACAAAACAAAGTCAATAACTATCAACTACAAACAACTGCCCCTGTGAGAGGCTGGTCACTATGGCCTGACCACATTTTTTTGGGATGACTTTACATATTCATAGGGGGAAAATGGGACAATTTATCCTTTGAGGCATGTTTAAACACTGATCACATAGGAAGGCTATTTGTCATTGTAGTTACTTACAATGTAATTCATTATAATTTGAGTAAGCACATGTCTACTTACTTAGAGGTAGCACATTTAATTACATATAATATATGTACTGGTCACACCCATGACCACACCTTTTCCTGGCCTGACCACTAAAAGAAAGCTCCCTCCGGCCTTGCATAGAGAGAATAAAAAATAAAAAATAAATACTTGTGGGTGGGGAAAAAGTTGCTGCTTATTTTGTTATTATTATATCACCATGGAGAGTTCGACCTCAGTTGACCCCTGAAGAGGTTTTTGGCAAGAAGTCGAAATGTCGGGTTAAGTTATAATTAAAATATTGGCTGTTAAAAAGAGAAAACTTTCCTATTATTATAATTATTTCAGCCGAGAATCAGTGATAGAAGATAAAACAAGCAAAATAAGTGCATTTTTTAGCATAAAAGCAAAGTAAAATAGGTGGGGTAAAAAGAAAATTTAATCTAGGCCTACACAATAGCATATAGCTACCACCCTCTTGCTAACAGTTCAGTGGAACGTTTCACAAACAGGCTAAAATCCAAGCATGCTTTTGTAGGGGTGTGTAAAATGGTATCAATACCACTAGCCAGCATGGGCTGTTACAATGTGACAGTAAATCATCCTCTAAATATCCATATGCTGTAGTTACACTGTGCAGTAGCTGCTATATGAGACCATCAGAAATTCAGCTTCTGTGAGTACAATTGGTTATGGTATGTCTGAATTTTTTTACTATTCTTTGTGTGGGGACTAATACACTATTTATTCCATCATAGTAAAGTGTTTTAACTTGCTTTAATTTTTCACCTCTTGCTAAATGTCTCTGAAGAAAAAAATAAAAATGATAACATATTCATACATTTTCATGCTGCTGACCTGGTTGTCATCAACCCATTCAGACAGAGTATACAGCTAATTCACTTTCTACTCGATGGACTTTGAGTTCTGAACCTCATACTATAAAATATTTTGGGCAAACAGATGCTTAATGCTTAGTATTCCAATAACCTTTTTTTTTATTGTAAAAAAAACAACAAAATACAGGTTTTGGTTTTGACTTTTTTATTGCAGGAAGTGTTACATCAGAGCAATGTATAAGCAAAAAAAGTAGGAATGTTGCTGGAATGGATTTTGTTTTTGTTTTTTAATGGAGATATACACTTTAAAAAAAAAAGTAGTACACTTGATAGCGCAGCGATAGTGAGCTAGCTAGCCCAGTGACAAGATGGGAAGTAAGTAGACTTACATGCAGGGGCTCAGTAATAAATTATTTTCCTTTTTAAGAATATTTTTCCAAATAATTCTTTAGTTTTCTTAATTCTGTTGTTTATTTTAAGTAATTCTTCAAAGATTCCCAGAGCTTCTCATTGCAGTGCATGCTGTTTGCTAACATTGGCAGTGAAAATTTGGCCATCGTGCACTTCTGGAGTAAAAATTAACTAGATTAAAATGAGGCATGAATTAGAATGGTAGCCTACAAAGCATTGTGAATATTAAAATGCTATTCCTTGTCCTATAGCAATTAAGAAAAAAAACACGTTTAAATGGAATAACTGTCACCAAAACCTTGCCCGTTTATATTATGAAGTTCAATACTCACCTATTCTTCCTCCTTTCAGCCTTTTTACCAGGCTTTCACACCGAGAGTATTAAATTTCTCCATTGCACACTTTCCTGTTCACCTATGATCAATACTTATGATGGATGACAAAGTGATGTCCAAAGGAGAACTATGCATTAACTGGAAATAACAACTGCGATGGTCACCTTTGGTTTCCCTTGCCACGAGAAGTCACTTTTCCATGCTAGTACCAACTAATATGGAATTTTATGGAGTGTCCTTACTGTATCCCACTTTACACACTTGTACTACTGTGGGCACATTTATAGTCTAAGTGTGAGTAGAGTAGTACATATGGAGTGCAGCGTAGAATTCAAGTAGTGGTGTAAAATTTTATTTGGTGAGAGCCAAAGTTCACAAATTTGTGGATGTGGTTCAAAGAGATTAAAGTTGATGTAAATATACTAGAAGATTTGAGGTCTGGATTAAGTTCACATAAGGATTGTGAAAATTTTAAAACATAAGTAAAGTTATGGGGGTGGAAGAAGAGCTTAAGTATTTGGCTGAACTTTACGTGAGGATCTTCTGGCCGATTTTCACTGTCCATTTTAGGTACAGAGATATCTTGAAAGGTTGCTGAGAGACAGAGTTCCTAAGAGAAAAAAAAATGAATAATAGATTTAGTACCACCATACTATTGTTGTTACACATTTACTACTAACATGATACTTACCTACTCATACGAATATTCAAGGAGATTTACTGAGCCAAGCACATTTGACAGCATAAATCAATTTCAGAACAAACATATAAGTTTGGTGAAACACTCCACATGATGTTTAGGTATAATTCAAAGTATATAGAGACACGAGAGAAGGTGTTAGATGTGCTGGTGAAACTTCAATAACGTGGAGAAGAGTCTCAACAACAAACTGGAATATTCCATAGAGAAATTAGCTAACATAGTAAGAGAAGTGGAGTGTAAGTCAACTTGAGGTGGGTAGAGTCACACTTGAAAATATGGATGAAATTCATATATCATGTGGAGTCCATGAGAGTTCAAGTTAAAGTGTGAAAGTTTTCTGTAGAACATAACTGAGCTTCATGAAGAGATGACCAAAGATCACCTGAAGCATGGGTGTTAATAAACAGTGAGTAAGTGGTTGTGGCACAAGTTCAAGTAAACTACAGCAATAGTATAGTGAAGATGGTAAGTAGAGTTAGCAAGTGCATAAAAAATAGTAATGATGGGATGAGAGAAGTGTAAATATTGATGCAGAATTCCAATAGAAAATACATGAATTTCAAATGTGACACAATAAAGTTACATAGGTAGAAGCAAAATAAAACGAGATATTGCCTGTCCAAATGATGTCTAGACAAGAAGTGTTATTGTAAAGTTAAAGTTACTTTTAACAATGTGCATTACTAATTTTTTTTATTTTATATGCTTTTTTGTCTGAGGTTTTTTTCATTTTGAAAAGTCGATTGATTAGTTCTGTAAGTATAAATTGATTGTTACACAAGAAGTTAGTTGCGAGAAGCCACACTGGCCGTATCTGTACTACGTCGACATATGAGTTTTGGTAAAGAATAGCTTAACACCAAATGCACATAGTCAGTGTTGTAATATAACTCCAGTAAATCATCACAGCTACTACAGCATTTCTCTCCTTTCTGTAGAGCTGAATGATGAGGTTCACCAAAACAACGAGCTGCGTCCAATCTCAAGGGACTCTGGCGTTTCCATCCTCTGAGTAGAATTGCAACTCCATCTACACCGATACTATTACCACTGATACTTAGACTCTGTAGATACTTACAGTTCTCCATTATGTCAAGTATAGCACATATACCATCAGATGTCATATTAATATTGCCCATGCCCAACTGTTGCAGGTTTGTACAGTGATGGAGTACTTCAGTTAAGCATTCTAATCCTTCATTTCCAAAACAATTTCCACCAATTTCAAGGTGTATTAGCTCTGTGCACCTCACCAGCATTACATTCAAGCAAGCAATGCTGACTTCATTCAGGTTTGTATAACTAAGATCAAGTGTTTGTAATGAATCTACACACATGACATCTGCTAAAGCAGCAATGCCTTCTGAACCTAGCCTAGAAGACGTCAGGTTAAGTTGATGAAGATGGTTACAACTAACAACCTGACTCAGTGCAGCCATGCTAGCTGAAGTGATGTGATTCCTACCTAGCATGAGATCTTGTATACTTGTGTGATCCTTAAGCCCATCAGCTATAGCTATGAGTCCATAGTCGTCAATGCTATTCATGAGAAGATCCAAGGAACGCAGTCTTTTACATTCTACCAAAAACTTGCCCAGAATGTGTGCACCATCAGAACTGATGCTGCTAGCTCTAAAACTGATACTCTGTAAGTTATCTATAGAGCTCAGATTGCGAAATAATCGACCGATTCCAACAGCAGTAATATCAGAATTGCTCATTCTGAGAGTGTGTAGATTGGCTGAAAACTCAGGATTACTAAATAATAGACTCACATCATCCGAATCCTTCACAGCTTGAATCAGCTCTAAAGAGTGCAACTTAGTGAAACCTTTAATTGCATCTAATAAAACCGAGTGTATTGGATCAAACTTAACCATTAACTTCAAATGACTTAATGACTCGCATGTTTTTAGAGTGTCACAAAATAGCTTAGCACTGGTAGAACTAATCATATCTACAATACAGTACAAGTATCGAATGTTTGGCAAACATTTCAAGATATTGCATAAGGAGTGTGTTGCAGTATCATTAAGAAAATCTAATTCTATTCCTCTGACATCCTTTAAGTGCTCTTGTTCTCCCACTAGTTTTTCTATGATAGAAATGTTAGTACGAGATAATTTGATTGCTGGAAGCTTTCCGCAGCAAAAGGCACTTCTCAAAGTACTTATGTCTGCTTCACTAACGCTGTTGTACGAAGAAGTAAATTCCATACTTCTAATGTTAGTTCTGATTTTGTGCTCTAAAACTTTCTCAATACCTTCTTCTGTAATATTAATATTATGAAGATAAAGATCTCGTCTAGATTGGCTATCTGTAACCTTAGCTATGGCTACTGCTCCTTTATCTCTTAGACTATTCCCCTGCAAGTCTAGTCTTCTCAGATTGCTACAATGGACTAGTGCATCTGCTAATGCTGTGGCTCCTGAGTCACCAATAGAGTTACACTGAATAGACACCTCCTGTACTACACTACATTTTGATAGGCAGTCAGCTAGTGCTATAGCTCCTGAGTCACTTATTCTGTTAAAATCGAGAACCAGATTCCTCAAGACTGAAGTGTTCAATGTGTTGGCCAGTATCTCTACTCTTTCATCACCAATACCACAATTAACCACAACTACTTCAGTACAGTGAGATAACCTCTCATGAGGGAAAGGATACAGAGTGTCAGAATTGTACATGTACATCCATGATAAGCTACTGGTTTGAATTTCTCGGTAGTTACAAGCATACTGTAACATTTTTCTCCATGTCACATGATTGGTGGGGAGAAATCTGTCAGGAAAGTAAAATATTTGTTTAATATTCCGACTAGCAAATGTTAGCTGCTTCACACTTTCTTCAGGATTAGATGAGGATAGTAATGGTGTTGACAATTGGATCCTCAAAATCTTCAGATGGGGGAGAGCTACATCCCTAGCAAGAATCTCTGCATTTGTTCCACTAAGAGTCACTCCTTGTATATCTAATTCTTCTAAATGAGGTAAATGACTCAACAAGCTATTCAAAGCTTCAACAACTTCCTCCATGGAAATTGACACTTTCAGGTATTTAATACAGCTCAGTTTGACCTTGCTAGCCATCGAGGCAAATATCTTGATCCTTTCAATATCAAATATGCCATTAATTATGGTTATCCTATCAATTTGTTTGCTTGTTTTGGACAGCACATAACCTAGAGCTAAGAAATCAGTTACAGAGGTGATACCAAAAATATTGTATTGGATACTGATTGAAAAGCCTTTTCTAAGCACAAAGTCACACAACTCTTCCAGCTGGGACTCAAAAGCAAACTGAGCAGAAAGCAAAAAAGAAAAATTACTGCAGATATTTTTTGCAAATTCAACATTTGTTGCATTTGCAAATCCACAGCAGTACTTCCAAACATTAGTCAAACCATCGTTGTTAAATAACTGTGCACCTTCTAGCTGCAATTCATGGATGTAGAAAGCTGCTAGAAACTCTTGGAAGGTTAAATGATGAAAAGTATAGAAATCTTCAATCCCGTAATGTACAGATTTACGTTCCACTGTTAGCAAGCCAAGAAGTGAGTCGTTAGAAAGAAATATAGTAGCTTCACTTTTACTGACTACTTGTTGAGAGGTAAAGCACATATCAAATGCCAGCTTGCATATTGAACTAAACAACACTTTCTCTTCACCACTTAAGTCTTTCAAAGATTTTAAGTGTACGTGTTCCATAGAGGATGTCCTGTGACGCAGCAAAGTGGCTATAGTAAACTGCTCATAGATTTTTGTCTCAGTGTGGGGGATGTTACCTTCCATTTGGCTGAACAAGAAGCATATCATAGAAGCATGGACTGGAAGGTAACACATGTGAAGAACACTGGGATACCGATCTAAGAATTCAATCATTTTACTTGCCATGATATCATCAATGAAAGGATAAGATCTCACATAGCTATAAATTTGATCTGTAGAAAACCCAATAACTTCTATTCGTGTATTACACGTGGTTTTTAGCTTTTTAGTAGCCACAGGGCGTGATGCTATCATCACCATGCAGTGAGGAAGAAGCTTTTTGACATGGAGCAATTCATCAATTATCAAAAGTTTCTTGGACTCTACAGGATATTCATCGAGTCCATCTAAAATGAAACATGCACCTTTCCCTTTGCATTTCTTAAGGTCGCGGTCAATACTCTTGCTAAGATCTTCACCATAAAATATCTGAAGTAAGTCTAGTAAACTCTTATCTCTTCCTGAAACATTCAGTAATCTAAGAGTTACTAGAAACACCATCTTAGCTCCTTGCAACACTTTCTTTCCTGTGGCCCAATCTCCAGTTAACTTGTTAACTAGAGTTGTTTTCCCACTACCTGGACGACCTTCAATAAGAACTAAAGCTCCTTCTCTATACTCTTTAAACACTTCCTCATACTCTGTCACTTCTTTACTCTCTAGAATGTCATCAATATCTCCACGAACAGTGTGAAAATCACGCGCTCGTATTGACTTTTGTTCAATAAGAACTAAATTGACAAACGTGGAATTGCTTATGGGAGGCCAGGAGTCTGGAGGTACTTCTTTCTCTGTAAGAGAGTAATACTCGAACAACTTTTTTTTCTCCAGAGGATAAACGATACTCAGGCTTACCCCATCAGTAAACACTTCTTCATTCCCTCTGCTAATACAGCAAGTATAAACTCCTTGCTTGCACTGGCTAGCTTTGTTTATGTACAGTATACTGCTATGAACCCCAGAAAAATCAATTCCATCTAATAAAGGCTCACCATCTTTACTCCACTGATAAGAATCACAACTAGAGCTACGGATTTGTACCTCCAGAAGTGTGGAATTGTCCTCTCCTACTTCAGTATCATAGGACTGATATTCTATAGAAGGCATACTATCTAAACGAGCTGGTTCAGAAAGGGGTGTGGCTAGGGAAGGCAAGCTTTCTATTGGACTAAAAAATGTCTCCAGATTTTGTGCCACATCAGGTAATTGTACTAGACCACTAGACAACACTGTACTCAAATTATTTCGTGTGGTGCTTTTTGCATCTTTATATTTGCCTGTAATCCATGCATTGAGAAGTTTAGATAACTTGAGAGGATTACTCCCAGCACTTCTACACTCTTCCCTCACATATTCAGGCACACCTAGTGCTACACCAATCTCCTCCCACTTGTGACTAGCAGCCACAATTAGCTCAGCCACAAATGGGACATCTTTGACTGTAATAAATCTATCTCCACTGGACCCACTGTTGTCTGAATTTTCTACAACCAAATCTTTCTTCATAGCTTGACATACCATTTCTACTTCCCCTCCATGTTTACTTAAGACTCTAACAAGCCTACCATAAGCATTGTTATCTTCTCTAACTCTCTCATAAACATGTTGAAGTAAATACCTGACCTTAACCTCATGCTCCAGGTGGTCGGGATTGGGATCCAGGCAAGTAAATTTGTCACCAGTATCTTTAGACAGCACTCTGTTTTTCAGGAGATCCCTAGCGAGCTTGAGAAGGTCCACACTATACAGTGAGGATTCTAAGTCAGTCCCGCGTCTCAGGAGCACTTGAATATAAGCTGAAGACATAATAGTTGCAGCGAGTGCTAATTAGACAAAACCGCAACGCTTGTCGACACCCGCGGAGCGAGTTGACGCTTCTTTACCTCTTATGGGTGGAGCTCAGTTTGTTAGTCTGGCGTCGCCGACCCTTTTTCTTCCCTATACTGCTGGTGGGCGGGGAGGAATTTTGATCCCGATGTCTGTCATTACTTCATCAACCCCCCCCAACTGCGACACCAAGGAAGAGGAAACGCTGTGGGCTTTTTATACGGATAACAATTTAGGACCAGGACTTTCAGTTTACAAATCTGAGCTTTGCTTGGAGGTGACAAAAAATACATTTTCTAATGAAGGGGGCAAGTGAAGTTCACAAAATAGAGGCAATTTGTTCATTAGAGAGTTCACTATCAGAGTTCCACTGTATTTCATCTTCCTATATCATCTTCCATGTATCAAAATATTTTTCCAAATGCAAAAAAAAAAAAAAAAGGTGGGGAAAATGTGTATATAAAAATCATAGAAAAAAATTTGATATACATATGCATACAATTACCATGGCAACCACTGGATGTGTGTAGTAGTACATGTGGGTAAGGAATGCAACATGTATGAGATGTGATATACAATCACAAACAAGAGACATGTCCTTACTTACAAAAAAACAACAAACAACAACATAATATAAATAAGTTTCTTAGTATAGACAGTCCCAATAGTCAGGCAACAAGAATCAAGAGGCAGAAGAAGAAGAGCTGAAGATGTCAGGACAATCAGACCAGCTGCCAGAGAGTTTGCACTTCCAATATTTGCCATTGAACTGGTGGTAGCTGAGCGTCCGGGTCATATTGCATGTCACACCATCTACAGGACATAAACACATCACTCAGTAAGATCTACCATGACCATGTGTTAGTACTGGGCGTACATCCCATCAGGACCCATAACAATTACCAACTTTACCATGCATTTTAAATGTGTTAAAGTGCCATTGTGAGGTTCAGCACAAACAACAATCATGGTAATGAACATGTAGCAAAGGTCATAAGTTAGTAACTCGAGAAAATATTAGTTGGCTTAAAGAATGCTACTATGGTACTCTTCTTTTTAATGTGAGTATACCTGAACTACACATGGTGTCACTTTCAAACTTAGCAATCACTCGACATACGCACACAACTGAATTTTCACTATTGACGACCCTATACCAAACAATTAGACAGGTGAGAAAGGTTTAGGAGAGGGGTTAGTGTAGTTCGTTGTTGCCGTTTTTGTTGTTGTTATTGTTGTTGTTTTGTTTGTTTAATGTTAACTACAATTCGACTGCCACCAAGTGTGTAAGTGGCCATTGGGAGTGGAAATAGGATGCTTCTATACTAAAGCGCTAAAGAGGTATGAAACCTCAGTGCTACTATACACTAGTTAGCTAGCTATTAATATTCAAAATCATTTCAGACCAAAAGAATAATTTATTGGCTATTCTAGGAATCAAATTGCTAGAGCAATGAAGCACCAAGGGCGTGAACCATCCTCAGCATTACTATACACTAGCTAGCTATTACAAAGACTATAAGAAGAATTATTTGGAGTAGTATCAATTACGATGCCAATATGTATGTTCGCACACGTCGATATATGAAGCTATGCAACTCGTGTAATGAAACTGTAGACGTTAATGCTGTCTTCATAAGAGCTTAGCATACAAGTGACGCTCACCTAGTAATCTGGTAAACTGCTGAGAAAAGTACTAGCAAGGCCAGCAAATAATTATTTGCTCAAGTGAGTACAGCGTGACTACAGGGGGCATTACAACAATCGCTTCAGCCTAACAATAATGTTGAAACGAAAAATTCTGGCACATTAAAGGGACTTAAGATGTCCAGTGCAACATTTTAATGCTTGTTTCAATCTTCAAGAGACTGCCATCTTCGAGATCCGTGTGACAGAATGACTGACTGACTAACAGACAAACTGAGTACTGTAACCTCTCACGCATGCACGCTGAGGGTTAATAAACTTGTGCACATAAAGAACTCTGCTAGTCTGTTCAGGGAGATGTGTGAATCCATGGGTTTGCATAACACAGGTGATTGCTTCATTCGTAATAATAAAGGTGATGTGCGTGTACACACACATACACACTACGGATTATGCATTTATAACAACAGCAAACAAACAAACAAAAACATACATATATAAGCATAACTTCAGAACAGTCCATGAAAAGATTGTCACACCACACACACACACACACACACACACACACCTACCAACTGAGATACATCTCAGACTTTCCCAACTACAGCCAGTAGTCCAGTTATGGCACGGTCCACAGTATCTGGGTCCAGCTGCACTGATGAAACCACACACACTGGGGGAGTGGCCGATCCCTCTGCCACTACCGACCTGTTGTTGGCAACAAGCTGTCGACTGAGTATCTCCACAGCAACGACCTTTTCTTCCAACTGCTACATCAGCGCTAGCATATGACGAAGAGCTCCTACCTGAACACACGCACACAACACGCAAGGTTGAGGGGATATTTATAGGAATGACTTGATATATTGTAGTGCAAATTAAATAAAGTTCATCACACCAAATATATTATCCAAGCTCCACCCTCCCACCACACCCTCCCCCCAAAAAAATTTAGTTGACGTACTTCAGTCTCACTGGTATGTATTATAATAATCAGGGAGGTGCACACAAACACACAACACATCTTCTAGAATGGAAAATGGAATTGGTCCTTTCAAAACAGTACAAATGACTTGGACCCAAGAACATCAGATTATCATGGACCTCATCTGATAGACACTAGGCACTGCATGGACAACAGAACACCTACTGGGCATGCTCACTCACACACAACATACACATCTGTGCATATGTGTGTTAGTTTGAGTGTTAGTTTGACAGATCGGTACATATATGTGTTAGTTTGAATCTGTGCATGTGTGTTAATTTGACAGATCTGTACATATGTGTGTTAGTTTGAATCTGTGTGACATACCACATGCACACATACACACTTACTGGCTGCTACCCAGTCTCCTGTACAACCATGGCCTTACTAAAACACTGCCTTGAACTTTCTGGTCCTTTCAATCCTAAAATATCCAAGTCTGTTGTTATTACAACAAATTAGTACTGACACCAAACACATGATTGTTCCTCTGTCAACACTTTACCAAACAGACAAACCTTACATCTGAAAATTCTCAAAGTTGACAAACAAACTAAATAAATAAATACCTGTAATTAATAATTTACCAAAACTAAATACCTGTAATTAATAATTTACCAAAACTGAAGAACGTAAACAGAGTTTCCCCAAAGACTACAGAACAGACACATTATAGAAATGTGCTAATATGTCAACATAAGACACTTAGATGTAGCCACACCTACTGAACTTTAATTAGACTAGAAGTGCTGTCGATATAACAATAAAGACTAACATGGAATTAAGGAAGGACCAAACAATGAATAGCATGCTCATGATACTGACTGACCTTTATTTGGTCCATCTTTCACCTCACTCATGCACACACACGCACACACACACACACACACAACATGAGGGTGGAACTTTGCGGCTCCTCATCTTCTCCACATTTCACTAATGAAACCAAAGGAATGAATTGACTAGTTACCATACTAGTACCATGCAACCACCACGCCCATGTATAGTAACTTTGAAATGAACATTTCCTTCACTGGAGAGAGAGAGAGAGAGGGAGAGAGAGAGAGATGAGACTGGCCAACATACATATTTGTGAGATTCATATGCTTCCTTTTAAGTCCATTTGGCATCAGCAGTGTGGTATGTGACTGGCAGCTGGGAGGGAATTGAGGTAAATATGCTGCCACCACTGCTATGCAACTAGCTAGTTAGCAAATCACACAACAGAATTCCTTCTAAAGTAAAGAGTTCTAATTCTTTAGCTTCAGCAAAAACATCAAAATCATGAGGATGGTGATAAATGATGCATGTGTTCAGTCTGAGCATGCTCAGTTAAGGTGTGTGCAATGAGTCAGCATGATTCAGCATACATACTGGTAAAGGATGAAACAGATAGTTATATATATAATGGGTAAGGTAAAGTTCAGTCTTCCTCTTGCATTGTGTGGTGGGCGTGTCCATAATAGTGGGCAGGGTCACCACACCTCCCCCCTCTTTGTGAAGGTGGCTTGGTAGAGTTCAGGGCTGCTACTGATGTAGCTGCTGCTGTTGTGGCCATCCTTGCCTGGATAATGCATCCCGCCAGCAGATTCCGCTTTCCAGGGAGATAAATGATTGTGACATCAAATAGAGACAGTCTCTCCTTCCATCTGTGCAGTTTGTTTGAATTCGGTGTCTTGTCCAGTATGTGGGTGAGAGCAATATGGTCTGTGTATGCTACAAATTCTCTGCCACTCAAATAATAACTGAAATGTTCGATGGTTGTGAGGAGTAGAGCCAGTGCTTCTAACTCGGTAGCTGAATCTTTAATTTCCCTTGATTGCAACTGTCTCGAATAAAATGCTGTTGGCATCCATGTGTCATCCCTCGACACACACAGGACTCCTCCCACTCCGGTGGTCGAGGCGTCCACAAAGACACACAGTGCATCACTTGAACACGGCACAATCAACATTGCATGATTACAAATAGTGGTGATGATATAATTGAATGATTCAGTCATTTCCGTGCTCCAATTAACCATGTTGGGATATGATGCTTTGGTGTGAGGTGACAAAAAATAAGTGTGATGAGCAAAAGCTGGAATAAATTTGGAATAGAAATTAATTAAACCGAGAAATGCCTTCAATTGTGATTTTGTTTTGAATTTTTTTTTACTGTGACATGAATTCAATCCTTGCCTGTGGAATTGCTATGCCGCCTTTGCTGACCATGTGACCCAAAAACTTAAATGACATGTATACCCAATGACATTTGCTTTTCTTGACCGTGAGAACGTGCTGTGCAAGTCTTTCCAATGTGTTTGCAACATGAATGAGATGATCCTCAAATGATGTGGAATAAATGATTACATCATCTATAAGGCAATGCATGCACATCCGGCCAACACTCTCTGCATCAATAATTGAAACGTGGCTGGTGCGTTCCACAACCCGAAAGGCATAACTCGAAACTGAAACTTCCCGTGTGCACAGCAAAATGCAGTGTATTGCTTCCTGTTCCATCGAAACCTGATGGAATCCTTTCAGTAGGTCTATTTGGACAAAATTGTTGAACTGCCTAACTTGGTTGGTTCCGGAATAGTGACAGTGAGCAGAAACTATCGCGCAGTAGTAGCAGAAGTATACTTTGCGAAGTTGTGGTGTTTTAGTTTAGCTTCTTGTTGTCTCATATTCGTTTATAGCAACTCTCCATACGTCGTCTGAGCTCACGCGGCAAGGTGCACCAGCCTGCCTCTCCTTCAGTAGCCGTTCTCCGGACTCTGCGCACCTGAACTCAAGTGGATGGATCCACCAGGCTCGATTTCTGTGGAGCGAAGACTTCCCAAGCTGCGCAGATCTAATATCTTCACCTCTGGCTATCTCCAATGAACTGCTCTCTCTTCTGACTCTCTTGTTATTGTTGTATTGATGTTTGTTTACTCTTGATATAGGCGGGCTCTTTTTAGAACCAATACAAACTAATTGAAAAAAAATTGCTCGCGTACTCGTAGTACGAGATATGGGGGTGGGGCTATTTCTTGAATTTTTCAAAATCTTATAAAAGGAAAAAAATGTAAATAAATCATAAAGTAATATTGAAATGGAAAAAAAACTCGTTGTCTTGCCCTAGAGTATCGTCTTGGCTAGCGGCGTACAAAATTCTGGAGCTCCAACTTGCCGCACCGCTCCAAAAAGTTGTTCCAAAGTTTTACATCGGGGCCATGATATTTCCTTCAGATTCACTCCAAAGTCGGTGTGCAGTATCTGAGGCAGGTAGTTTATCCTTCTAGTATAGTAGAGTAGCCCTGCAAATAAAGAAAGTAGCAGAATCGTGCTTAGCAACCAACCGGGTAAAATTGCGTGGGTGGTGTGGGTCCACCCTTAAGGGTGCTGGGACATAGCAACGCGCACGCACCACAAATATCCGCCGTGCTCGCAATAGTAAAAACGACTGCTAACTTAGCTAGCGCAGGTAATTCAAAGCTTCCTGCCCACCAATTGATAAAACTAACCGAGGCCCCGCCCCCGCTATAAGTTATAAAAAGCGCAGCTGTTTGATCTTGTATTTCTTGGCTTACTTTATCAGTATTGTTTCTCCCTAGAGCAGACACTGGTTCCCAGATTGTCTCCAAGCTTTGACAGGTAAATAATACCTCACTAATGACTCCATTATTTTAATTTTTTATTCTTGTGCAAAACTTCTTCCTGATATATCACTCATGATTTTTATATTTTACAGTATTGTGATGACCAGTGATAATTTTTATGAATGTATATAATATAATGATACTTATTTTATATAAAAAATATTTTGAAATAGCCAGCTAAATATAGATGAATATTTTGTGATGTAGCTAGCTAAGTAAGGATGAATAAACAAATGAAGTGAATAGCAAAGTACAGAAAACTGTACACAAACTGAAACTGTAGAGTTTTCCAGCAGCAAAAATGGTTCACTAATCTATTACAGGTACATACACACACTGAGTATGCATCTAGCTAGCTTGATAAAAGGCTTCCCTTACCTGACCATGCCGAGAAAAACACTATTAACTAGACTACAATAATCTCCTCACACTCGTTTCAGTAGGGCTTATCATCGAGAAGGAGAGGCGGCCAGAAAACTGGTTTCCAGTAGGCGCCCGAAAGTTAGAGAGCACCTGGAACTCACTTTCCCGCGGGAATCAATTGAATCTGTTGTGGGTGTGCAGGGATTTTTTTAGAAAAATTGCTAAGGGGGGGCAAAATAGAGATTTTTGTTAGCAAGGGGGGGCATGCATGTGTCAGAGTGCATGCATTAATTGTGTCATGCTTCCATTGTGATTGCTCTTGAGACCTTCTATGAGCAAACACATGAGCCAGAAGCACTGGGGCTCAACAAAGCTCTATCAAAGAAGTCTACTGTGATGGCAATCTACCTCCTTGACTTCGTGCTGCCCCAAGTTGCTAAACTAAGCAGATGTCTTCAAGCAGAAAAGCTCGACTTGACCGCTATTTCTGGTTTGGTTGATTCTACTCTGCAAACTCTTCATGAATCTTTGTTACCTGCTGCAAATTGGGTGCTGGAGCTACTAGATGCCCAAGATGAGCTTCAAGCTATCGCAATAATTGACTCTGAATCTATCACTTCCTTTCAAGATAAAGTGGCTAAACCCTTCGTCACTGACTTGAAAGAAAATATTTCGAGGAGATTTTCTTCCCAAGATATTGTAGCATCATTTAGTATCTTTGACTCTTCAAAGCTACCACAAAAAGACTCTCCTGATCTGTCGTCATATGGGGATGAATTCCTTGGTGTTCTTGAGGACCACTACGGCAAGGAACTTGCAGCCAAGTCAGTAGAGGGAGAGGAATTTACCGTGCCAGCTTTAGTTTCCTCTGACATTCGCACAGAGTGGGTGACATTCAGGAGATACATCACTACTCGGCCTAAGGAAGACAATACGAAATTGCTGATGGAATTAGCTACCAACAGCATGCTTGTACAGATGTTTCCCCATCTCAGTGACCTTGCCAAGGTGTGCCTTTCGATTCCTGTTGGGACAGCATCTGTGGAACGAAGCTTCTCCCAAATGAAGATGATCAAAACAAGGCTAAGGAGTCGTCTTGGAGAACAAAATCTAGCTCACCTGATGAGAATAGCAATAGAAATGCCTGAAGAACTTCCAGATGACATTGTAGAAAGTGTAATCGATATTTGGAACAGAAAGACTAGACGTATTGCTGTATAAATGTATTGCTGTATAAACGTATTGCTGTATAAATACACTTATATTTTGCTTAAATAAAATTGTTTGTTGCCTAATAATTAGACTAATGGATATAATAATTTAAAAAAATGCAGTACATAGTCACACAGGTCTATTTAGAATAATGAAATTTCATTTCAAATGCTCAAGGGGGGGCACAAAATCCTCTAGGGGGGGCGAATGCCCCCCCCTGCCCCCCCCTAAAAAAAACCCTGGACTGTGGTTTGAATGCAATCAAGTCTCTGCCAAAAGATCGCGTGGACTAATTTTTAGTCCTGGAGTCTATTTTGTGTAACTTCTCAGAAACTATGCTTAGAAATGACTCCAAATTTCGTACACAGGCTGACTATGACCTTAGCTACAAAATGTTCGCTGCGATTTTTTTTGAAAGAAAAAAATTCGGGCGCGCTGCCGCGAGGATCAAATGAGCACAATCAACTAGACAAAACAAAGCAGAATTGAGAAAAAGTACAACGAAGGTTTTGAAGACAATCAACAAATGTAGCAGTAGACGAAGAATGGGCTCGTCAGCGACGGCACCCGCAGAGGAGTTGTGGATTATATACTTGAGGCTGAGGAGCTCGTAACTTGAACGAAACAGGCTCCCAAGGCCCGTTCTTTTGAGTGCTGTCCTGGACATTCAGTGGAATGTTCCATGGGATCGTGGGATGGGATAGACAGTGGGACACACGCGCATCAGTGAAAGGGACAGATGGACATCCTGTGGAATGTCCCACAATCCCATGGGATAGTGGGATGGGATGGACAGGAGGATACACGCGCATCTGTGAGAGGGACAGGTGGACATCCCGTGGAATGTCCCACAATCCCATGGGATCGTGGGATGGGATGGACAGTGGGATACACGCGCATCTGTGAAAGGGACAGGTGGACATCCCATGGAATATAGTATGGTCCCATGGGGTCATGGATGGACAGTGGGACATACATGCTGGGAATGTCCAGTGGTCCCATGGGATAATGGGATGGGCAGTGGGATGCACACGCGACTAAGAGAGGGACAGTTGGACATCCCGTGGAATGTCCCAAGGTCCCATGAAACCGTGGGGGGATGGGATGGTTTGTACGACACACATATCTGAGAGAAAGACAGTTGGACATCCCGTGGAATGTCCCATGGTCCCATGGGATCATGGGATGGGATGAACAGTGGGACACACATGCATCTGAGAAAGGGACAAGTGGACATCCTGTGGAATGTCCTGTGGTCCCATGGGATCATGGGATGGGATGGACAGTAGGACACACATGCATCTGCAAGAGGGACAGGTGGACATCCCGTGGAATGTCCCATGGTCCATGGGATCGTGCGATGAGATGGACAGTGGGACACACACGCATCTAAGAGAAGGACAGGTGGACATCCTGTGGAATGTCCCATGGTCCCATGGGATCCTGTGATGGGATGGATTGTGGGACACACATACATCTGTAGGGACAGGTGGACATCCCATGGAATGTCCTATGGTCACATGGGATAGTGGGATGGGATGGACAGTGGGACACACATGCATCTATGAGAGGGACAGGTGGACATCCCATGGAATGTCCTATGGTCCCGCAGGATGGGATGGACACTGGGACACACATGCATCTATGAGAGGGACAGGTGGACATCCCGTGGAATGTTCTATGGTCCCATGGGATGGGATGGACAGTGGGACACACATGCATCTATGAGAGGGACAGGTGGACATCCCATGGAATGTCCTATGGTCCAGCGGATGGGATGGACAGTGGGACACACATGCATCTATGAGAGGGACAGGTGGACATCCCGTGGAATGTTCTATGGTCCCGTGGGATGGGATGGACAGTGGGACACACATGCATCTGCAATAAGGACATGTGGACATCCTGTGGAATGTCCTATGGTCCCATGGGATAGTGGGATGGGCAGTGGGATACACAAGCACCTGTGAGAGGGACAGTTGGATGTCCCGTGGAATGTACCATGGTATCATGGGATGGGATAGTTTGTTGGACACACACACATCTGAGAGAAGGACAGTAGGACATCCAGAGGAATGTCATATGGTCCTATGGGATCATGGGATGGGCAGTGGGATACACATGCATGAGTGAGAGGGACAGGTGGACATTCTATGGAATGTCCCACAATCGCATGGGACCGTGGGATGGGATGGACATTTTACGGCATTTCTGGACACCTATGGTTCTTTTTATTTAGTTAGTCCATTAGCAGTACTCATTAGGATACACCCTTAGTTGGAGCTCTACAAACACCAAGAAAAAAGTTAGTAATCCCTAGCAACCAAAATCTAATTATTGTGAATAGTTGCGTGGGCGTTGTCCCAGCACCCTTAAGCCTCCTGAAATCACACACAATACGTATGCCGCCATCCTTTTTCTTATTGGTGGACTTGACCACAAAGAATGAGGTACTTCAATAATACCAAGCTCAAATAACGTGTCAATCTCTTGTCTGAAAGCCTCCCTGTGTGCTAGTGATACGGTATATGAAGGTGTCCATAGAGGTGTGGTACATGACAACTTAATTGAATGAGTAATTGCTTTCGTGATACCTGGTTTGTCTGTGAACACTGATGGAAATTTACTCAATGTGCTATCTAGCTGCAATTGCTGCTGAGGTGACAATGAAATTAGTTGTGGTTTGCTATTTTCTGGTTCACAAATGTCTGCTTTTGTTTCATCCACAATGACAACTCTGAATATTTCCATATTGAGTGCTTTCTTTAACTGAGATGGATTATCACTTTTGGTTTTGCTTTGCCTTGCCCTGCTGGGATAATTTACAATTTACTGGTGGTAACAGAGTTCCCAAGATGATTCAAGGCATTTATTAAGTCCCAATGCTCGCTTTAACACAGTATCACCCTTCTTGAAATTAGAAATGGCATTTGATTCAAGTGCTAGCCTGTGCTTGCTGAGTTTTGATTTGAGTGCCTCCTTCACAATTGATGATTGTGCAGCTGTGTGTTTGTCAACATCTGCAACGAATTGTGGAACATTGACTGTTGAGCATGTGTCACCCGTCCATAATTGCTTCAACATGTACAAAATAAAAGTGGTAGGCTTTGCAAATGTTAATTCAAAGGGTGTATGACCAGTTCTAGAATGTGGAGTGTTTCTAGCAAAATATAACACCAAATCTAGTGCTGTGGGCCAGTCTTGCTGCTGATTGTCCAATGATTTCCTTAACATAGCTTTTAATGTTGCATGAAACCGTTCTAAAATTCCGTTGGACTGTGGCCTGTATGGACTTGTGGTGATTCTGGCAATATTCAGCTTTTGATATAGCAATGAAGTGTTGTTGAGAGGAAATTTGCACCCTGATCAGACAGTATTGCAAGTGGTGATCCAAAACAAGAAATTATTGATAGCAATGCTTGTGCTGTTTCTGCAGCCGTGTACGTGCGCATGGGAATTGCTATAGGGAATGATGTTGCCAAATCAATACATGTTAGTATGTACCGGTAATGTCTCTTGGTGGTGGGCAGTGGTCCTACCACGTCAATGGCAAGCTTCTCAAAACGTTCGGTAATAACCTGTGGCTCACACAATGGTAATTTTGTGCCTCCACTTCTGTTATTAAGCTTGCAAGTGTTGCATGCATCAATGTAGTCAGTAATGTCTTTCTTCATGCTGGGCCACATAAAGTGTTTGTTAATTAGTGCTCTGGTGGCGCCAATGCCACCATGTCCCAAACCGTCCTGTGCTGCAATTAGTACACTACGTCTCAGTGGTGCAGGTACCAGTACAGCGTGACTGTGGTGGTTGAGAGTTGAGGTGATACTCATGAGGATATTGTTAGCTATGAAATACGCTTTGTCACCTTTTGACGCCTGTTCCCATAATGGCTTCAATGAAATGTCTTCCTTTTGCAACTGAATAAATTTGTCACGTGTGATGCTGTCAAATGAGAAGTTAGGCAATGAAACATACAACTGTGAGGATGATGTGTCAATGACATGTGGTGCTGGTGATGTGGTATGTGTTACAACCGAATCAGTGTCTGAGTGAACAACTTTATTCTGTGTGACTGAGTGCTCCACCTCTTCCTGTACGTCAGGAAGTGACTCTAATGGCAATGGGTTGGCACCTTCCGAAGCGTGCAGTGCTTGAGTAATTCTATCTGCAGCTGCATCCTGTGCTGCCATAGACCGGGTAATTGAAAATACAGTGGTTGGTTTGGTTTTGATGCCATTAAGCAACTCAAGCAATTTGTCTGTGCCCAAGTCCGTACCGAGCAACACAGTCTTTGGTGGAAGTGACGTTTCTACGGCCACTCTGCAAGTGCCATTGAGACCTTTCATTGCAACTGAAACATCATGAACTTGTACCATGCTGGGTGTTTGTGAAATTCCACAAATAGTTTCTATGCCAACTGGGTGAGAGTCGTGTGCAATAAAGTCTTGTGAAACCACAGACCGTTTGGCTCCGGAATCTAATATTATAGCAGTGGCAATGTTGTTCACCATGCCTTGTGTTACGAAAGCTTCTGACTCATTGAACTTGTTGAGAATGTGATCACTTTTCGTGAGAGTGAGTGTGTCTGGATGTGTGACAGTGGGTGTGTCCCCTACAATGTCAACCATTACGTATTGGCCTGCTGTAGCTGCCATTATTGGCACTTTGCTGCCTATGAACATTTGTGATGTTTTAGAGTAGGCTGCTGCGGCTGTGGCTGATTGGTTGCATTGTGCTGTACAGGTGGATTCTGACAAGTGTTGGCGTAATGGCCTTGTAGTTTGCACCTGTGACATGTAACATGTGAGGGATCAGGATACTGCCTTCCGGGTGGCTGTAACGTTGGTTGATTGAGCAACGGAGCTCTGTACTGTTGAGTGTGGCTAGGTGTTCCCTGCCTTGCTTGACTGTGATCATAATTGTATCTGCCCCTATATGACTGATTGTGAAAGTTGCTACCCTGGTGTGAATGGTTGCCATGATAATTGTTACCGTGATGTGATTGATTGACATGATAATTGTTTCCGTGATGTGATTGATTGCCACGGTAATTGTTACCGTGATGTGATTGATTGCCATGATAATTGTTACGTGATGTGATTGATTGCCATGATAATTGTTACGTGATGTGATTGATTGCCATGATAATTGTTACCGTGATGTGATTGATTGCCATAATAATTGTTACCGTGATGTGATTGATTGCCATAATAATTGTTACCGTGATGTGGTGGCTGTGGCCTAGTGTGTTGATACGAGTGATTCCATGACTGAGTGTTTGGCTTTGGACACAATGCTGTGCAATCTTGCAGGAATGTAGTGATAGTTGGGTGTACGTTTTAAAAACGGTGTCCCTAATGTCGTTGGGCAATCCAGCTGCAACACTGGTTGTTGCAAATATTTTGGCAATATTGTCAATGGCTGCTTCAGAGAGATTGTCCAAGAATGGCATACCGTTCAACATGACTGAGAATTTGTACGTCCACATGTTAAACCATTGTGTCACAGATTTGCTGCCTCCTGGTCTATATTTCAATGGGAATGAATTGAGACAATCAATATTGTTGTAGTAAGCATCTTTAAATTGCCCTGTCAACACGGCTGGCAATGCTCTCAAGTGTTCATTCTGTGGGATGTTGTTCACCTTCAGGCTGTACTGAAACCTGTTAAGTACTGCAAATATGTCTTCCCCCTCTTGCATGATACCAACCTGTTTAGCAATGATGTCTTATCTTTGATGACTAGGTTGTGGATATGTTGCGGGTGTGACTACGGGAGTGACAGTTGGGGTGTGTGATTTGGCCATGAATTCCGCCAACAAAAGTAGTTGCAGGTCTACATTACATGCCTTGGCTTTTTCAGTAATTGCTTTGATATTTTCAAGTTGTGCTATATCTGATTGGTTGGATGAGGCACCTGTGTCGTCGGGTTTGTGTGTGACTTCTTCCTGTAGTGATTCATACGTTTGGTCATTTTGCAGGTCAAGATTCTCAAGTTCCATGAGTGTGGTGTCTGATGGCCTTGACAATGACGATTTATATGTGAGTGTGGTTGATGATCCTGAATTGCTGTCCAATGATGGTGACACACTGAAATTTGCAGAAGGGTTATCAGAAAATTCCATTCTCAATGGACGGTTTCGAGTGTGTCTGAGATGTTAGTAGGGTGGCTTAGAGGAAAAAAGTGGGTTACATCTTTGACAAAAGTCCCAAATTTTTTTTGGTGGTCCATATGATCATACTAACTAGAAAAATCCATGGCTGCAAGCACAAATTTGAAAGGAGCCACGGAAATTAGCCAATTTAACCAATTTAATGACGTTCAATGATCAAAATTAGTTTATGTAAGATAAACTTTGAATGAAAGTCTAAATACAATTCTTAGTATTTTGTATATCCATAGACTACCCAAATCTAAGGCTGCAAGCTCAATTTTGAAATGAGCCAAAGTTTTATTTAAAAAATATATATATTTTGTGTCCAATATTTGAATTTGAGTGGTCTATATTGATCCTACCAAAATTTATATTTACCATCATAACTTTGAAAGTGAGCAAACTTTTATTTGTAAAATTGCATTATTGACTTTCAAAAATAATAATTATATGTGACATTTTCAGAATGTCCATAACATGCTTAATCATCGCTGGACTATCTGCCTTCTCATAGAAGAGTGGCAAAAGAACTGCATTGGTTAAGTACATCAGGTTGACAAGAAGCATGAAAAATTGCCCAAGACATTGGCTGGTACTCTTCCTTGGTTGACTCTAATGCCATCATAGCATGTTTGAGCCACTTCTGCTCCTGTAACCTTGCACTCTCTAGGTTACCATGAAATTCAAAACAGAGCCTAGCTGGCACAGATGTCTTACTTTCATTCAAAGCTACAGCTGGAACTATGGCATAGGAAGCTGGAAGAGAAAGCTCATCAGTAGCGTCTGCAGCAGGTTGATACCATCTTCAACAATAGTATCAGTATCTTCAGAGTGGTACTCAACGATACTAATACCTGTACCATGAAATGAAGAGTCAGCAGTAGTAGATGACGGGTTGTGGTCTATGTTGTCCATTGCACCAGCTATAAAATGCCCCTTTTGCAAATGCGATGGACAAACAACATCATTTAAGCGGTATTGCCTGCACATTGAAAGAGCCATGTTCTCTTCTAGTTGGAGAACCCGGTCATAAGTGATACTGATACCCAGACTACTAAACTGTTCAATAAGTTTTTTGCTGCGCAAACGAGAATGAATGTTCAGGCCAATATATATAGGAAGGGGGGGCTCTCGATCAAGTGTGTGACGATGGGTACTAGTCACAGATTCTGCCATTTGTTGTTTTTTCTTGTAGTTAAACAAAATCAACTGAGATATAGTAAGGCAAGTTTGGGTATCAACGCAATCAACACAAGGACCATACAAGATCATTGAAATTAAGAGTTTCAAGTTATATGGTACCGAATCCTTTTGACAGTCATTGGCAAAATTGTCGTCAAACCTGAAATTATTTATATCAGATATTTCACTACGAACCAGCTTTGCAACACTAGCCAATTGTGTGGTTTCTGATTTAGAGTGAGATGGAAAACAAGCATTTTGCATTATTGTTTTCATCCCATCAGGAAAAATCAGGACAGCATGTCTTCCATCAGAATGTTCTTGCATTCCATGCTGCTTATAGTGATCGAGAAGCTCACCTTTAAACTGGGTTTTGTTTACTGTTGCATCAGGGATGAAGTACTTAATCCGTTGTTCATAAACTCTGCATAGTTCACCCAACTTAAAGGAGTAAATACCCTGACTTAAGCATCACCTATCTGCACAACAACCTCAGAAAATGCACGTCCTCTAACTTGCTTTGAGGCTTGCCTAGAGGAGTTTTGTGTTGAAAAGGTACGATATCGATTTCAATAAATTGTCAAGCAGTTAAGGTGCTTCTAAAGCAATTAAATCTCCACTACTAACTTTTGCAAGTAACTCACGATCACTCATCTCGGTAGCCATACCCTTAATGGATTTATCAACGTTCAAAGTCGTGACTTCATGTAGCTGTTCTGTTGTGATTTTATCACAAAATATGCAAAGGTCCCTTAGCATGCTACTCTGACGTTTCGGACGATGATGTTCATCTTCAATTTCAGTTGATTCCCTCTTCCTCTTCAATCTAGCACGTTCCAACATTGAATTATTGAATTTTTGATGGCACTGCTTGTGCCATGAGGCTTTGTTGCTCAAGAAATTGGTAGCTGTTCCTTCATCTCCAAAGTCAATTTTGACTGGCAAAGAATTGATTTTCTGGAGTTCTTCAACATTCTTCAAGAAGTTCTTGTACACATCCAAAGCATTTCTAGAAGGACAACTCAAATCTTGTTGACTTAGCCTGACAGACTATGCACAGTGTCCAGTCAATCTTGTGGGCCATGCTTTCCAGCTGAACTGTACTCCAGATGATGCCCTGTCATGTATGTAGCCTAATCAGCATTCATGTAGCAGCTATAACTAGACTTATTATAAGTCTACTCCAGTTGTTATTTGTGATTGCAGCCATACCATTTCTGATAGTCCATATAGTCTCCTATCTACTGACAAAATTTGGTGCTTTTGTCAATTTTGAAACCATAAAATCCCTAAGCTACCCTACTATGTGGCCTTCCCTCATATGCCATGATTAATTAAATAAATGAATTTCATTGGATGTAGGTGTTAATTGCCAATTAGCTTGTAATTGAGTGTAGGTGAGAACTACTAATTGGATTGTGATTGAATACAGGTTATGGCTGCCAATTGAGTTGTGACAGAATGTAGGTTGTGATTATGAATAGTGACTAATATGTAAGACTGTCCCAATGATTACACAAGAGTGAGTGGTGTGTGCACAAACTATCAAACAAACACATACAAACTCAACTGATGCTGGTTGTGTCAATTGTGTAGCCACCTGAAATGGGAGGGGATGTAGCTGCTATAAGAGAAGCTGCTTTAGGAACTGCTCCAGGAAATGAACTGGATGTAGAATTGGTTGGGTAAGTAGTAGCTGTGGTAGGGTAAGTAGTATTAGTCTCCTCAGATCCACTTGTAGTGCACACACCTTAACTGAGCATGCTCAGACTGAACACATGCATCATTATCACCATCCTCATGATTTTGATGTTTTTGCTGAAGCTAAAGAATTAGAACTCTTTACTTGTGTGATTTGCTAATAGCTAGTCCACAAGACAGAATTGGAAACTCTGCTGAGTCAGCATGATTCAGCATACATACTGGTAAAGTATGAAGCAGAAATAAACATAGTTATATATAATGGGTAAGGTAAGGTTCAGTCTTCCTCTTGCATTGTGTGGTGGGTGTGTCCATAATAGTGGGCAGGGTCACCACATGCAGTACTTCAACTCTTAGACTATGCTAGTCATGACAACATGAACATTCAGAAAACACAAAATCAGTGAAGAGAAAGAACTCAAATATCACAACAACATCTGTGACAGACAGTTCTAATATCACACCTCATACCTTACACCCTACCTCAGTCTTACACCATACCCAGCAAGTACTTCTGACTGACAGAGAAACCTTCTACTTCCTAAGACTCACCACTTCTATATGTCTAATTACACATCTACATGTGTATAGCTGACTATTCTACCCTTTACCACTGCAGAGATCCTACACAAAATTACATAATATTATTCATTGATGTCTATGAATATAATTAGTACATCACACCATGCTTAGCCACACTATACATTCCATAAGGAAGGTCGTCAACAAACAGGTAAGAGATTGAACTAGACTCCTCAGCATTGATGGAATGGCCACCTTATCCAGTACCACAAGATAAAAATAAAACAAAATACTGTAAGGTTTTCACTAAACTTACACATAGTTTGTAAGGTTAATTATTAGCTGATGTAATGGCTACTACAGCTTTGAACTCCCATGACTGTTTATCACAACACTATAGCCTGCACCCCCACACAAACACACACACACAATATCTCAAAATTATTGTAAGGCAGCAGTGAAGGTGTCAAGTTCTCACCTGATTAATAAATCACTCGATCAAATCCGAGTAGCTGTACAATTTACAACCTTACTTTTTAAGATTACAACTTGAGAGTTCATAACATGTAATGTGCACACACACATGTGTAAACAAGAGCAGCCACTCCCACCTCTCCTTCCCAGTCCTGCCCACTGCTCACCCCAACATTGGCGAGTGTGTCATCCACTTTGGTTGCCAGAGTCTGAAACTGATGAACGTAAGATCTCGTGCTACAAGAACCTCGCAGCATCTCCACCACCTTCTTCACCTCTTCTTTCTTCTCCTCCACCTGCGAGACCACACCTGAAGCCTAAACCACAAGACACGACAAAAATCACATCACATTTCATATGTCCAGTCTACAGTTGCCGAGAAAGTACAATTCATTGTGTGATACAGACCCATAGCAAGCCTTTTCAAGGAGGTACAGTCAGAAATGGGTGTGGCAAATATAATGAGTGTGGCCAATTGCTTTGTGGGTGTGGCCTGTCTATATTTAGAGTATGTTGCTTTTTTGTGTATAATTGTAGGCAGAGGTGCCTCACCAGTCAATTTAGCAAGAAACTTTACAATCATGTTTCAAGCTTTAATAATTTATTTATTAAATACAAAATTAAACACTATAATGATACTCTACGTAAATATGAATACGTTCTTAGCACAATAATACAATGATCTTTAAAGAAGTTCTTTCCAAAATTACAAACATTTGGTTGATGAGGTATCTCTGGAACATCCATGGCTGGATTGCTCAGCTTGGAAGCGATAAACAAGGCTAAGCGTGGCCACTGTTGGCCGACCCTTAACTCACCACACCCCTTATCAGCAATGGCTTCTGTGTATGTGCCTAATAATAAATTGGCGTGGCATAAAAAGTGGTGCGGCCCAAGTTGCACCAGTCACACCCTTTGTTACAACCCTGTCAAACATACTCTTTTAAAATCAATCTTTCTTAATTGAATCTGGCAAAGATTCTCAACAATTGGTTCTTAGTAATACTTATTACTACATGTGCTTTTAAGCTTAGTTTAAAGACAATTGCTTTGTGGACTCATACACAATGAGTTCTGCAAGTAGAAAATAATTTTTTTTTAAATAAAGACCCGTGCAGATAGTTCTAGAATGACTTACAACTGAGCAAGAAGCTGTACATCTACAGATAAACACTATCTATCCATACCAACCACACTGGATACAACACTCTGTTACTATTTTACATAAACCAAGGCCATTTTGGTCAATATATTGGTTTAGGTTTGACCAAACATCCTTGACAGACAGACCACTTCACCCTCATTACCCATGAACACTACCACATACAACTAAAACTCACATCCTCCAGAAGCAGTAAGAGCTCCAGACCCTGTGTCATCCGTCCGCAAAGCTATTACGAGGCTATTAGGGAAGGTGGCGGTGAGTCTTCTCAAGTTCAGCCTCCGGAGGGGGGGTGGGGAAGTTGTTGACTTCGCGTCAGAAATGAGGCAGAAAATGCACAAGAGAAACAAAGATGAGGTGAGTTGTAATGCTGGAGGACTTCTTTGGGCTGAGTCCGGAGATGTCGTATCACTGGTCACTGCATTGGCTCTCTTTGGTCTAGGAGATGCATTCCATGCAGGTGCAGGTGGCTGGATGGGAGGGGGAGGAGGAGGGGGAGGGACTCCATTAAACAAAACTGGAGGGGCTATATTGAAGGGCACTGGAAGGGGAGGAAGAGGAGGTTTGTTAAATAGTAGTTGAGATGGAATAAGAAGTGGAACATGTTCTGCTGATCTCTCATGCTCATTAATGAGAGGTGGGTTGAGAAGAAGAAGAGGAGGAGCAGTTACATTCTAATGATCAAACACAAAATATAACTTAAGAACTGAGTCCAATATATTGACCACAAACTCACCACACATTCCTAGAATAAGTGATAGCCAGTGACAGACTGTGAGACTCTTATTAGATTCCATTGCACTGATCACCAGAAAATGTGGGAGGACTGACGCTGAACACCCGGGACAATAGTGCAGAGTGAATTTTGAGATGGTATAGAAGTGAGTATAGTTCAGCTTAAAATGGGTGTGCCTCAGATCAGAAGTGGGTGTAGCTCAGATGAGTAGTGGGTGTGGTTCAAATAAGAAGCGGATGTAGCTCAGTTGAGAAGTGGGTGTGACTCAGTTGAGAAGTGGGTGTGGCTCAGATGAGAAGTGGGTGTGGCTCAGAGGAAAAGTGAGTGTGCCTCATATGAGAAGTTGATGTAGCTTAGATTAGCTGCTGGTGTAGCTCAGATGAGAAGTGGGCGTGGAGTAGCTCAGATGAGAAGTGGGTGAGGTTCAGATAAGAATTGTGTGTGGCTCATATAATAAGTGGGTGTGGCTCAGATGAAAAGTGGATGTAGTTCAGATGAGAAGTGGGTGTAGCTCAGATATAAAACACACTACTGTCTGTTTCTGTTCTGAAGAAGATAGTCTCTATGAGCAGTGTATAAGTTTTCTCTATGTTTAAAGTAGAGAAGATGTTCTTTGTGGACACTGGATACAGCCAAGATGAAAGTGGGTGTGGTTAAGATGTGATTTGTGGAAGAGCCTACTGTAACCAATTTCTGTGTGTACATCTGTCCTGTCCATTAGCAGCTGCTGCATGTGAAGAGTGTAAATGTAAACTAGCAGTCAATGTAGTAGTAGTAGTCATCCAGTAGAGAATGAGGCTGGATGGGAGGGGGAGGAGGAGGGGATGGGACTTTATTAAACTAGTAGTCAATGTAGTAGTAGTAGACATCCAGTACTGAGAATGAGGCTAGGGAGGCAGGGATACTGATAAAACTAGAAACATGCCACACCTACATTTTAATCAGTACTTATTTATGTCACAATAATGTGAAGATACAAGTTTTGGAATGCGTAGAATAGTGACATAGTCATTGTTGGAATATAGTTCTAGTAGATGATCACAACTACTACAACATGGAGATCCATCTCTTAAAGCTGAGTCATGAGGATCATCAAAACAACCAATTAGATTCAGTGTCAACATACTCTGATATTGCCATCCACTGACTAGAACTGCTGCACCATCTACACTAATTTCATTACCGATGATATCAAGATGCCTCAAATATTTACAATACTTCATTATAGCAGATATATGAGCTACTCCATCAGAGCTAATATTATTATCACTAAGATCCAACTCTTGTAAGTTAGTACAATGTTGAAGTCCCTCCTCTAGGAATACTAGACCACGTGTGCCAATGATATTACAACTGATGTCAAGTTTTACTAATTGTTTGCACTTCTCAAGTCCTACACTCAAACTTGCCATACCATCTACACCTAACTCATTATCACTAAGACATAGTGCATGTAGAGAATCTCCACACATGACATCTACCAGAGATACAGGAAATGACTCACAACGACTGAGATCAATATGTTGTAGATGGTTACACTTTATCACCTGACTCAGTGCAGTCACACCTTCTGAAGTGATGTCATTATGACTCATACGAAGTTCTAGTAAGTTAGTGTGATCCTTCAGTGCCTCAGCTATAGCTATTGCTCCTCTATCATCAATGGAATTACCAGATAGCTCCAAACTACGTAGTTTCTTACAATGTTCTAGCATTCTACTAAGAACTTGTGCACCATCTGAACCATTGGAACAGCGTCTTAACTTCAGAGTGTGTAGATTAATCCAAGACTCAGGAGTACCAAATAATAAACTGACATTATCAAAGCTAATCTCGACACGAAACAATTGAAGAGATCTAAGTTGAGTGTAACACTTCACAGCATCTAATAATCCAGAATATAAATTAGTGAAGCCGCCACCAATTAATGTCAGACTAAATGACTTGCAGGAATTTATACAATCACTAAGAAGATGGGCACTATGGGAACTTATTTCATCAAAAGAACAATCAATGTGATGAAGAGTTGGTAAATGCTGTACGATTCTACATAAAGTTGGTACAGTGTCTTCACTAATAGAATCACAGTACACTTCCCTAACATTCCCAACACATTGTTGGTCTACTACTAGTTTCTCAATGTTGTAAATATTAGTACTGGATACATTTAGTGCTGGTAAATTCCCACAGTACAAAGCATTCTTCAGAGTATCTACATCTGTCTGCTTAATACTATTCCACGATGAAGTCCACTCCATATTTCTTATTCTGGTTCTTGTTCTTAGCTCTAGGACTGTATCAATACCTTCCTCTGTAATATTCACATTATGAAGATACAGATCTAGGTTAGGTAGACTCTTTGCAGCTTTAGCTATGGCTACTGCTCCTTTATCTCCTAGACTATTCCCCTGCAAGTCTAGTCTTCTCAGATTGCTACAATGGACTAGTGTATCTGCTAATGCTGTGGCTCCTGAGTCACCAATAGAGTTACACTCAATAGACACCTCCTGTACTTCACTACATTTTGATAGGCAGTCAGCTAGTGCTATAGCTCCTGAGTCACTTATTCTGTTAAAATCGAGAACCAGATTCTCCAAGACTGAAGTATTCAATGTGTTGGCCAGTATCTCTGCTCTTTCATCACCAATACAACAATTAACAAGAACTACTTCAGTACAGTGGGATAACCTCTCATGAGGGAGAGAAGGAGAGTCTTGTAAGTTACACAAGTATAGCCATGACTTATGATTGTCCTCAATTCTCTGAAAGTTAAATGCACAGAGAAGTATCTTCCTCCACAACCCACGAATGATGATAGTATCACTACCATACACAGAGTACAATACACGCTCAAGACTCTTACTACCAAATGCTAATTGTTTTAAACTTTCTTCAGGATGGGAGCAAGGTGTTATAGGTAATTCTATCTTCAAGACCTTAAGATGAGGAAGTTTAACTTGATTAGTAAGACACTCTATATTAAACTTGCCTAGTACTAAGTCTAAAAAATTAAGTTCCTGTAAGAAAGGTAAATGTACCAATAGAAGATATAACGACTGAAATTCCTGATCACTGATAAAGGAAACTTCGAGACATTCAAGGGATTGAAGTTTAACTCCAGCAAATGAAACAAATAACTTCATTCCTTCACTATCCCAGCTACAACTACCTAATGATAATTTAGTTACTACTCTAGTACTTCTAGCAATTACATAACCTAATGCAATAAAGTAAGTGGAAGTAATGAGTTCATGTCTCAGCTCTACTTCATCGTTTAACACATAGTCACACAACTCTACCTGTTGAGACTCATAGGCACAATGAACTTGATAGAGGAACTCTTCCTGGTAACTAATAAAAATACTCTTAACAAACTCAATGTTATTGTTGAATCTTAGCAAGCCACAATAAAATTTCCAAACATTTTTTAAACAAACTTTCTCCACCAACTCCCTATTTTCTAACTTGGCTTCACGTATATAGAAAGCTGCTAGAAACTCTTGTAGAGTTAGGTGACTAAAATTGAACAAGTCCTCCTTACCATAATATAAGGAAGTACGTTCTACTGTTAGCAGACCTAGAACTGAGTCTGGACAGAGTGAAACTCTAGCATCACTTTTACTTATTACTAGCTGAGAGTTAATAAGCATATCAAATGCTAACTTACAGATGGAATGGAACAACTCTTTCTCATCACCACTTAAATCCTCCAATGACTTCAACTGTAAGTCTTCTCCTTTACGTGCCTTGTGCTTCAGTATAGTAGCTATTGTGAACTTCTCATAGATTTGTGTTTCCCTATGGGGGAGGTTACCTTCTAGTATATTAAACAAGAAACATATCATAGCTGCATGGACTGGTAGGTAACACATGTGAAGAACATTGGGATGCTGATCTAGAAATTGAGTCATTTTGCAAGCCATACACGGAGAACAATCATTGAATGGGTAAGTACTTACATAGCTGTAGATCTGATCTTTTGAAAACCCTACAACTTCTATTCTTGTTTTACACATTGTTTTTAATTTCTCAGTAGCCACAGGGCGTGATGCTACTATAACCATGGAGTGAGGAAGAAAGGTCTTGGTAAACAACAATTGATCAATTACTAAATTCTTCTTAGACTCAATAGGATACTCATCTAGTCCGTCTAGAATGAAGCACGCTCCTTTCCCTCTACACTTCCTGAGGCTATGCTCTATAATCTTACTAAGATCCTCATCATAAAATATCTGAAGTAAGTCTAGTAAACTCTTCTCTCTCCCTGAAACATTCAGTAATCTAAGAGTTACTAGAAACACTAATTTAGTTCCTTGCAAGACTTTCTTTCCTGTGGCCCAGTCTCTAGTTAACTTGTTGACTAAAGTTGTCTTCCCGCTACCTGGACGACCTTCAACAAGAACTAAAGCTCCTTCCCTGTATTCTCTAAACACCTTCTCGTACTCTGCTACTTCCTTGCTCTCTAGAATGTCGTCCATGTCTCCGCGAATTGTACAATAGTTGCATGTACTCATGGGTTTCTGTTGGATAAGAACTAGATTGATAATAGTGGGATTACCTACAGGAGGCCAGGAGTCTTGAGGTACGTCTCTGTCTGTGAGAGAGTAGAATTCTAATAATTCTTTCTTCCCTGGAGGATATATGACACTCAGACTTATCTCATCACTACATTCAGTCTGTCTGCCTCGACTAGCTCTACAAGAATACTTCCCTTCTGTACACTGGCTAGCTCTGTTGATGTATAGTATGTTACTACACACACCACAAAAATCAGCTCCATCAAGTAAAGGTTCGCTATCTTTACTCCACTGGTAAGATTCACACCCACTACAACTAACTTGTACCCCTAGAAGTGTGGACTTGCCCTCATCTACTTCAGTATCATAGGACTGATATTCTATAAGAGGCACACCTCTCAAACATAGCCGCTTAGAAGGAGGTGATCTATCTATGACACTCAGACTTATCTCATCACTACATTCAGTCTCACTGCCTCGTCTAACTCTACAAGAATACTTCCCTTCTGTACACTGGCTAGCTCTGTTGATGTATAGTATGTTACTACACACACCACAAAAATCAGCTCCATCAAGTAAAGGTTCGCCATCTTTACTCCACTGGTAAGATTCACACCCACTACAACTAACTTGTACCTCTAGAAGTGTGGACTTGCCCTCATCTACTTCAGTATCATAGGACTGATATTCTATAAGAGGCACACCTCTCAAACATTGCCGCTTAGAAGGAGGTGATCTATCTAATGGACTAGAAAATGCATCTAAACATTGTGCCACATCAGGTAATTGTACTAGACCACTAGACAACACTGTCTTCAGACTAGTTACTGTGGTACTCTTAGCATCTTTATATTTGCCTGTAATCCATGCATTGAGAAGTTTAGATAACTTGAGAGGATTACTCCCAGCACTTCTATACTCTTCCCTCACATATTCAGGCACACCTAGTGCTACACCAATCTCCTCCCACTTGTGACTAGCAGCCACAATTAGCTCAGCCAGATCTGAGACATCTTCAACTGTAAACAACACATCACCACACCCACTGCTATCAGTACCTCCTGCTACTTCCTGGTCCATCTTCTCCTTCCTCATAGATTGACACAAGCCTTTCATTTCCCCTCCAAGATCACTCAACACTCTAACTAGCCTCCCATATGCACTGCCATCTTCTCTAATTCTCTCACAGACATGTTGCAATAGGTACCTGACCTTTATCTTAGGTTCCAGGTGGTCCTGGTCGGGGTCCAGGATAGCGAACTTGTTAGTGACTTCTTTAGACAACACTTTGTTGCTTTGTAAACTTTTGGATAACTTGAAGAGGTCAGTATCTAGCAGAGCCGATCCTAGATCAGAGCGGTATTTTCTAAAAGCATCCATCGAATCTCCGGCCACACACGTACAGATAGAGCGACGTACAATTTTTATTTCACGCCCACCCACTTATATAGTTCCACCCCATCCGGTTCAGGTATGTACTTTTCCCCTTATTCAGTAAGGAAAATTAGTGGCACTCGCTGCTTAGTTTGAAGGGGCCAAATTGGCACCCGTACAAACGCGCATGCACAGAGAAACCAAGACTTTGAGCTGGAAACCATAGCAACTGTTAACTAAAAACTATTGCCATTTCTACATAATGCCCCACCATAGCGGCTCATTTTCAATACCTGCCTAATAGTCGTTGCTAGTCATTGGTTTGCGCTTCTAGGGTCCAGCCAGAAGGGTACAGGAGTCTTCCGATAGGCACTAGAGATGATTGAAACAAGTCTATTGGAGGAGTCCACCACCTGGAAGCTTCAGTCATTGACCAATGTTGGGCCAGTTGTGGATAGGAAATGGTATGTATGTTATAGTCAATACAATATTATTCCATGTACAGCACCAAAAATAAATTCAAATCAGGAAATGAAACTATTTTAACAGTTCTTTAAAATAATTGGGTGGAACTAACAAAATCAGACTGGTGTACAATTAGCTAAACCCAGAGGTGTAGGAAGTAGTGGTGGGCGATACCGAGTAGTTGGTATCGATACTTCGATACTTCCAGAGGAAAGTGTCCGGTATCGATACCAGAGAACAGACTTCGATACCAAATATTACTATTAGCCCTGCCCAGACAGAATATCGACCTTTACCGACATCTCATTGTGGCCAACATTAACACTTGGTAAAGGTGGTTAATTTAATGTGGTTAATTTAATGTGGTTAATCTCTAGCGGTTCCTTCCAGAGCTGAATAGAAATAAATAATCAAAATAGCGAACTTTTTCATCCGTAGTAGTTGCTTTGCTTACATGTAATACTCTTCCAAATCATTTTTTTGACAATTCATCTAAATTCAAAAGAATAATTTAATTAATTAGTGCGCATGCGTGGTATCGATATAGGTATCGATACCGCCGATACCAGGTTCGAAAGTACTTGGTATCGATATCGAAAACATAAATCCGGTATCGCCCACCACTAGTAGGAAGCCAAATCAGATTGATGCAGCCACTTAACCACACCCACTTAACCACACCCTCTTGTCAGTGACTGAGACAGTTTTGAAGTTTAATGAACCAAGTCAAATTAATAACTTTTTAATGTAATTATATAGTCTATATTGTATAGCTAACATAGCCACTTGGACATAAAAGCAAACAACCATTTAAAATTAGAACTTACAAATGCCTGGTCTGACTTTAGCAGTCTTTGCTTTTGTTTTCTATAAAAAAAATTAAGCGTATTTAGCAACAAAAAAAACTACGTCTGCAGACTTCTTATAGTGCTAAATGGCCACTTCTCAAAATCAAACCAACGACCTCTGAACTACGTTTGTTTTTCCAAAAGATAGCTCGAAAAAATAAAGGAGGACAAGGCAGGAGCGGAGTTTCGGGAATATCTTCCAAAATGGTCGGTATTGGCTGTTTACTCCCCGCAGAAGACATTGCCACAACGACCACTAGAGTCATTATGAGCCTTGCCCCTTTTTATCAAAATAGTGGTGTGGCCATGACTGCGTGGCTGCACCCATTCTGACGTCCCTGAAACCCAAAGTTGGGACAAAAGTGGGTACAACTCCATACCTGCAAGATTGCTGAATATCCCATTTGCTGTTGTTTAGCTAACGTGTAGAAAAAATTTACGGTTAACTGTTTATGTCTGGAAGTGGTAAGTCATACTGCTGTTCACCATGGCCGAACAGTCTGATAAGGTCAAGGGTCAACATGCTCATTCTATTTAACTGAGCACCACAAAAAGATATATAAATATTATATGGAACATTATATAAATAGAGCAAGGAAGAAAATTCCATCACTGAAATATGGTTCTATCATGAGAGCGATGCTGTAATTGGAATGGGTACAGTAATCATACCTACTTTTGAAATTCTCACTGTCGAGCTCTCTATCAATAAATAAAAAGATACCTGGTGGCACATGCTCACCGTTTAATATATCCCAATATAAGAAAGCTTTACATATCCGAATAAAACCAGAAAACCTCGGGTTTAGTGAAGACATCAGTTTAGAGCTTCAGTTTGCTGGCTGTCTGTCCAAGTTGTCATGCAGGATTTACACAATAAGCATGCGCCACTAATTATCTTGCTGTTTATGTATGTGTGTATGTATACAATAAAATCAAGACGAAGATTTTGACTTTAGTAGTCTTTGTAGTCAGAATGTTGGGTTAAGTTATTGAATATACTAATGATGTGCTCAGCACAAATGGCAAGCGAGCTGGTCCAGCTGAAATGAATGCTAGATTCTCATATTCATTTGTTAGTTAACTGTTGTTGTTGTTTTTGTTTAGATTATTAATTTGTGCTATTCTTTAGCAACATGCCACACTTTTATACACACATACATATTTGTTCACTGGGTATACCAGCACAAGACTTACATTGTATTCTCTTCGCGACTTGACAAACGATTTTCAAGGGGTAAGCAATCAAGATTCCTAGGATGATATGGGTAAGAATTGCTAAACCAAAGGATTTTATTTAAGCTAACCACCTTTCCAGCTCCATTCAAAATGCTCTATTGTACCAGAGCTCTAGTAGTTATAGCATTACATTGTATTCTCTGAGTGACTGGACTACTTGGCAGTGAATTTTCAAGAACAAATCTGTTACATAAGACACATAGCTGTGGCAAACGGTGCATGAACAAAGATATTTTACCACCACCACTAAAAAAATTAACTCTGCTAAGTTTGTAAATCTAACTGCGAACGTCTCTGGGGTAGGTAGCTGTAAAACCCAAAAAGTGTTGAACTTTACCGGTTGCTATAACTTCAAGGGTAATGTGCTCGCAATACAGGTGAAATAAACCTAAAAATATCATTGTGAAGATATGTAGGGTGGAACAAACACACACACACACACACACACACACACACACACACACACACACACACACACACACTAGAAGTTTCATTGATTGTATACCAAATCACCTGGAATTTACCATGATTTTTCAATTAGCACAAGAAAAACTAAAACAGCATCGTGAAACATTTAGAGGGACGGCTTTGGTGAGACAGTTTGTTAGTGATTAGAAGTAATAAAGAAAAAGAGTACAGTGTAGAAAACCCAGAGTAAGGGTTGGGATCTTTTATGAATAGTGTGCTACTGGATGAGCTTCAGGATCTCGCGACATTTTTGGAATAGTATATTGTATGTAGAAACAATATTTGGAACCTAGTATTTGGACACAAAATACTAGGTTCCAAATATTGCACACCATTAGCATAGCTTTAGTTGAACTAGGGTTTCATGTAAGATTTTATTATTTGGTCAGGCTTGAAGAATAATTCACAAGATTATGCTTTAATGTTACTGCAATTGTCATTATGCTATCAGCCCTCAGCGTGCATGACCGTGAGGGTTATATAGTAGTCGTCCTGTCTGTCTGTCACACTCTGATTTTGGAAATTACTGACAATTAATCATTGATTTAGGTGTGAACTTACTCAGAACAACTATTTAAACCTCTCATTGTGACACTTTTTTTATTTCAAGCTGATTTTTGAGAAAATGTGAAGCTTTCAGCTCCATGTAGCTACATAGGTACTAACTTTTGTGGGTAATGCTCCCTATCATTGTGTCACGTGAGCAATTAATTTATTATGGCCAGCAGTAGCTACTTTATTCTGCTTGGAAGCTCGCGAAGTTGTCTCTTATGAAGATTGCATTTACATGTACCGTTTTCATTGCTCGAGCTATATTGATGCTTGATTAATAGTCAATAAAATTATTCTTTTGGTCTGAGATTATTTTTTGTAACACCTATCTATTTTAAGTAGCGCTGAGAGTTCGCACCTTTGGTGCTTTATTTTAAATGGCTATTCTTTGGGAAGGAAACTTTGCATGGGGTAAGATTGAGTGAACTTTGTAAAAAGATGTTTGATACCCCGTAAGTGTATTTCCAGCATGTTAATGGCTTTTACATATTTGACTTCTTTTTTTTTCTTTGTTTATTGTGTTTGTGTTTGTTTGTTTGATTCTGTTTTGGCATGCAATGATGGCTATCAATTCAAATTACTGTTTACTGATGGTGAATGTTTATCACTTATCATGAATTTTTTTACAGGTTCATGGTTGTTTAAAAAAATCTGTTTATTTACTCAACCAATTTTTTTTAACTTTTTTTCCTGAAATTGTGGTAACTGTACAACCATAATGTTATTGTTGTAGCCATTTATAATTCAATGCAATTCTACATGAACTCTGTAGCCTTGTTTACCACTTTCTGAACTCCTTCTGAAGGTCCAAGTATTAAGGGAGAGTCCCCGGCATGCCCTTTGACCTCTAGCTCCTTGTTTTCAAATTCAAAAAAGTAGCTGTGCGAAGAGAATAGCTCACTATTCTTTATTTTTATGAGTAGTATACATAGTAGAATCAGTCTACTCCTATTACTGCAGTGTGTGTGTGTGTGTGTGTGTACCACCACAGTATGTGTTGATTGAAGATGACCCCTCAGTAGTATCTAGCAGTACTCCAACACAGTACGCTGTGATATCATGCAGTTGAATTCAGCAAACAAAACTCTCCTTTTTCCTTTATATCCTTTTTTTTTTTTTGTTATGATTTTTTCCCCCTTTTGTTATGGTGCTCATAACTTTTTATTACTTACGTGACATTGTGCCTTATTCTTTTTTTTTTTGTTTTTTTGTTTTTTTGTTTGTTTGTTTTTACACAAACTCTACGTTTAAATGAATGACTTTGGATTTTTCAGGAGTGTGAAATACAGTTTTTATCATTTTTAATTTAGTTTTTGTGGTTTTTTTTTTTGGTTTTTTTTGTATGTTTCTTTTATATTTTTTTTTGGTGCATCCGGTTCCAGTACTTTACTAAACTGCTAACTTTATGCCAAGAGATTTCTTTTAGTTGAAATACTTAGAGCGACTGCATCAGAAGCCATAACAACTGTTAAATAGTCCGGTTCCAGTACTTTACTAAACTGCTAACTTTATGCCAAGAGATTTCTTTTAGTAGAAATACTTAGAGCGACTGCATCAGAAGCCATAACAACTGTTAAATAGTATCTTTCTAAATATACGCCACCTAATGGCTCATTATGCATAATTCTAATTAGTACCAGCTTATCTCATTGTTCAGTTTTGCTTCCAGCATTAACACTGACAAATGAACTGAATGAGAGAACTGAAATATTGAACTGCTAAAATTAACTTGTAGGAAAAAATTAACTTGTAAAAATCAATGGGTAAACAAAAAGCTGACAACCAAATGAACGAGTAAGTATGAAGTAAAAATGCGCCATATCAATGACTTTTACAGAGTTGAACAACTGCATTTGTTAAAGTTGAAAGCTTTTCTGAACTTTGAAAGCTCCACCCACTCTGTCGTTGTGAAGTAGTAGATAAATAAATAAATAAATAATGACATCAATAATAATAATAAAATTGTCAAACAAAACAAATAAATTAATAATAGATAAATAAATAAATACTAAGGATTAGGTGGTGATTGCTCCCAGGACAGGGCCACTTTACTCGCTGCACAGCCACTGAGAGGTACTGGAAAAGATAGTCTCTAGCCCGTGGGTCTCACTCACTACGAAAGAAAAGAAAACAAAAACAAAACTAACTTATTCCAGTGTAATCTATTTACAATATTTATTGTGTTAATGATTTACCAGGTTTTTTTGTTTTTGGTTTTATGTTTGCATTTGCAGCTAGATTTTTATTTTAATATTTTATTTTTGTAAAAAAAAAATTATCCCCAGAAACTTGAGAGACCAGCACATTATGTGGAAGTATACAGAAGTAAACAGGACTTGGATAAAGAGTGTAGATGTGACGGGAGCCAGAGGTCCGATGGCGACGGAGAACACATCAAGCATTGTCTAAACTTCAATAGATCATCAGAACTTATTTATTGTATTTTTTATGCCAAGTGAACAACTTCAAATTACATTCATTGTTTCGGGGTTGGTTCAGTTGCGACTTGTCAAGTGCAGGTTTTTAGCTACCACAGACCCAACAGAACTCTCTAAACTTTTCTTTTTCAATAATAATACTTTGAATGCACACCACAGTTATATAGCTACAGGAATGAGGGTGATAGTGGAATACAACAATGTTCAAGATAAGTGGGGACTGTCAAAACATACACTCAACACACACAACACAGCAGAGGGAGAGCTCAACTCTTGTGAGGGTGAAGCTGAACATTCATGAAACCCACATATACACAAGAATTATACATTTGGAGTGTAAAAGTAACTTGGATATACACTGTTGTACATTAGATAGAGTTCCTGAGTATACCATTGTCTATATCTTTAGTTATTCCTACTATGTATGTATGTTCATTCATGATCCAGACGACTCCATGGAGCTCTCCAGAATGAGAGGGAGCTTAGGCCTATTATTCCTATAGTTTCTATTGCCACAGGCTAGAAAACTTTAGGAGCTATGAGCATGTTTCTCACAATCACTTCTCTGCAATGTGCAGTCAGTAAACTCGCAGTAGTAGCTTGACTCCAGTTGTATCTGAAAGTGACATAGGAATCTGAACAAAGGGTTGGAATAACCAAACTGATGAGGTGCTTGTGTTCATACAGTTTGTTTACCTCAGAAGGCAAGGTGGTATTTTATTAGCTAGTACATAGTTATGAATGTATTAGTCAAATTAAAAAATTATCATCATCATCATAATAGTATACAATGATAATAATAATAACAACACAATGTGAATAAAATAATTAATAAAACTTTCAGTTGATAAACATGATGTATTACTGATGAGGTAGCTAAGTCCTGCATGTAAACTAGTATTCATTTTGGGGTCCCAGTCCCTGTGCATAAAAAATGTCAGAATAGTGATGATATCATAATGGTGAGGCTAAGTGTGTTAGTAGCTGATTGGACTGGAAAAATCTTAACTTAGTGTTGAACACATTACTAGGGCTCGGTAAATTATGCTAGCATTTTTTTGAGCATTTTAGGTACAGTGAAGCATTAAGAATAATGCTGGCATTATAGGTCAAATTTGGAGCATTTTGGGAATGAATTCCTGAGTTGTACATAATAATTAAAAATTTGTATGTAAGCATGTGTGTTATTATCAGCAAACACATCTAAGCTTAGCTTGCAGCTGTAACTTGCAGCTGCAAGCTTAGCTTAGCTGTACTAGCTACTAGCCAGCTTAGAAAATGGCTGAGTGTCTAATGGATACAGAGACTGAAATTCCTGATGTTTGTAACAGCCCTGAGCCTAGCAGTTGTGAGGTTGATGTTCCTAATCTTATGAGAGAAGAAATTACTGATATCAGTCTCAGCAGCTCTGGCCCTAGCAGTAGTGAAACTGTTGATGTTCCCAATCTTTTGAGCAGGCTGAAGTGTCCTGCTTCATCCGATTTGTCCCGAAAAAGAAAATTGAAGTCTAATCCACCTAAAGGCTTACGGTCTGGTAAGGGTTCCGTTGCTGTTGAGCCCTCTATTCCTCCTTCCACCAGAGTTAAAGAATTTCCTAATGAGCACTTATCTGTGGTATCAAGAAAGTTATTTTGTCAGGCTTGTAGAGAGCCTGTGTCTGTTAAGAAGAGTGTTTTGCAACAGCATATTAGATCAGCTAAACATGGTAGTAGCAAAAAGCTTTTAGTTTCTAGGAAAGCTCAAGATAAAACAATAGCTGATATGCTACGGAAGTATGATAAGAACAAACACCCCATTGGAGAAGGTCTTTCTGATGAAGTGAGAGTTTTTCGTATTAAAGTAGTTAAATCTTTCTTGAAAGCTGGCGTACCACTGGCCAAGGTAGACTGCTTTAGAGAGGTGTTTGAAGAAAGTGCTTTTAGGCTTTCTCATAGTAGTAACTTATCTCAGCTTATCCCTTTTATTCGTGAACAGGAGTTTGCTAGTATCACAGAAGACATAAAAGGAAATAATATTGGTGTAATTTTTGATGGTACCACACATGTGTGTGAAGCCATGGTTATTGTACTTCGTTTTATCGATGCTGACTGGCAAATACAACAACGTGTTGTCAGGCTGATGCTATTAGCTAAGAGCCTTACAGGTGAAGAAGTGGCCAGGCAATTAATCATGTGCCTATCTAATGAGCTTAGTGTTTCTTCAAATCAGCTAGTAGCAGCAATGCGTGATCGTGCTTCAGTCAACAATGTAGCAATTCAAACTCTAAAAATTGTTTATCCATGTCTTCTAAATGTGGGATGTTTCTCACACACTCTTGATCATGTTGGGGAGAAGATAAATGCAAATGTGCTAGATGAATTTATAAAAGTTTGGGTGGGCCTGTTTACACGGAGTCCAAAAGCAAAATTGGCTTGGAGGGAAGCTACTGGTTTGCCTGTTCCTGCTTACTCTAGTACCAGATGGTGGTCTAAATGGGAGGTGATGAAACATATGCTTGTCACCTTTGCTGATGTGCTTCCTTTTGTTGAGAATAATGATCTTCCCCCTTCCTCTAAAAAAATTGTTGACATTCTCAATGACCCTCCTAAGAGTCGGAAGCTGCAGATGGAACTTGCAATTACCGTTGATTTTGGTGAGCCATTTGTCAAAGCCACCTATAGATTGGAGGGAGATGGGTCACTGGCTTTTAGTGCCTATGAAGAAATTGTTAAACTTCAGGCTACTATTTCTGCCCAGAATTTCCCTAATGCTACAGCTGTTGCCAATAAATTGTCTTCAAACAGACCAACACAGAAGCAGCAATTAATAAATTATGCTACTGAGTGTATCCAGCCTGCTATTGTTTATTTCAAGCAAAAATTTGAAGGTGATCTAAAGCCAATTGTTACAGCCTTCAAATATGCCAGATATTTTGATCCAGCCAAGGTGTCTGAACTTTGTCCAAGCTCTGCTGACATTGACAAGTTGAAGGCCTTTCCTTTCCTCAATAATAAGTTGGAAGATTTGAATGTAGAGCTTCCTATCTACATGGCAAAAGCAGATGGTGTGTCACCAACCATAGACAAGTTAGAGTGGTGGAAGAAGCACTCTAATGAGCTCCCCCATTGGTCAGCTGCATGCAAACTAGTATTACTGGTTCAGCCATCCTCTGCAGCTGCTGAGCGTGTTTTTTCACTTTTATCAAATAGTTTTGGTGAACAGCAAACTTCCTCGCTAGAAGAGACTATTGAAGCATCAATTATGCTGCAGTATAACTATAGGAAGTAATGATTCTGATGAACCTTTTGTTTGTTTTCTTGATTTTTTTTTTTATTAATCGTGAGCATTATGAGCAAAATTGTGAGCATTATAGGCAAAATGAAAAGCATTATGGGTGGCATGAGTGAGAATTAGAGAATAGCATTATAGGGAAAATTTGGGGAATAATTTACCGAGCCCTACACATTACACACATTAGTTTTTAAAATAGCTATTGATTGCCACACACAAAATGTTCAGATGGACTACGTGCATGAGCTCTTACAGCTGAATTGGTGTACAATGCCAATCACTTCCTCTTAGTTTTAGATTCTATGCTAATCTGGGAGGTTATATTTTGAGTTGTGTATAATAATAGTGGATCTGTAATGCCACAAGGAAGTGATGAAAAGGGAGTGTCAGTATGTGGAATCTATTCATTGCAGCTCATGAGAATGCCTATGGTGGAACTCTGTACTTAAAATGCCTATATTGGTTCCGAACATTTATCATTCAAAGCAATGTTTTGTCTTTTTTGTGGTCAGTTTAGATGTTTTGTTTTTGCTTGATGCATGGAAAGCATTTTATTTACGTTTGTCATTACACTAAATATATCGCACTAGTGTAATGCACACAATGTAGCTACTCCTATATAATGGTCCATAGCTACAGCTCCACATGGCGCATGTACATTGGTATATTCTAGATAAAGTTCCAGAAGTATAGCTACCATCTGCATGTCATTAGTTGGTGCATAGCTACATATTATGTCTCACACATCCACATGTGGTGCCACACAGCCAGCTCCTGTTGGAAGTTGTATTGGTGTCCAGGCAGGTTGTATCCAAGACATGTAAACAACCAGACCACCAAGGCACAGGAGTCATTCCATGACTGAAGGCTAGGTAGCTAGCTACAACCATAGGCTAAGTGATGATGCGTAATAGCACATGTCATGTATCTCAGAGTAAAAACTGAGTAGAAACATTAAAATTGTTCATTCATAATCGTCACAAAAACTTGAATAAAAAATATAAATCAGTTCTGACAAGTTTAGTAAATGACAATGCTTGATGTGCTGTCTTTCACCCAATCTCTGGATTCTGTTGAACGTACACTCTTCATCAAAGTCCTTTACTTCTCTTATTCTGCTACATAATGTGCCGGCCTCTCAAATTTCTGTTAGATGAAAGAAAAAATAATAAATAAAACTATCATTCTAATTCTGTGAAAACAAGAGTTTGATAGCAAACAAAGAAACTTAAGTATCACAATTGTGGGGATGGATGCTGAAGGGGTTAAGCTATCCACACCCAAGTTAGTAGTACTGCCACCAGGATCCTTAGTTACCTACACTGTACTGCACACTGCTCACAAGCTATAACTAGACCCTCAGACAGAGTAAGTCACACTGCAGGTTTGCTTAATGTACATCAGGTTTAATTGGATCTGAATGAAACCATGGGTGGCTCATTTTTATACATTCGCCTCCCACGGGTGAAACACAATTAGAAAATATGCAATGAGTGTGTGTGACACACCCGGTCATACTCAGATAAAAAGTGCACAAAAGTGGAACACTGACATAGATACACACATACAAACGAACATCAGGAGAATATGTCTGTTTATTGTTATTTTAGGTGTGGTTGCTAGGAGATGGTCCCACAACAATCATTACACCAACAACGTTAATTCTGATAAATCCTATCAGCCAAATCACATAAAAGATAGTATAAAATAAAGGGAAAAAAAAAAAAAAAAGGAAATCAACAAAGAAATATTGCAGCCATTCTGCATTGTGCTTACCCATGCCTTGACAGCTATTAGCTTTAAAATAAATGTTGTCATTATTACTATTATTATTATTGGCAAGCGAGCATAGCGAGTGAGACATTCACAGGGGTAACACTATTTGAAAATATGGGATGTTTGTTTATTGGCGAGCGAGCGAAGCGAGCGAGACACTCTCAGGGGTAACGCAATCGAGATTTCGCTATATTTATTTATTTATTTATTTATCTGTTTATGGGGTACGTGAGACTTCTGTTTTCGCCCGCGCCTCTAATTACGTAAGTTAGGTAAAGCGTTCACAGTTCCAGTATTTTCAATTAACGAGCGCAGAGAATCATCCTGCTGCACTGCCTTATGCAACTTTGTTTCAACCAAAAAGTTTACAGCTACTCTCTTCTTGAAACAATTGTGAAGTCTTTATCAAGCTGCGCTTCTTTGCCACTGCTTTCGAAGTTTATTCAGGTAATTCTGTTAGTTTAGTCTGGGATCAGAGACTTCAGATTCTCTGGTGCTAACTGAGAATGGAAAGGGTTACACTGTGCACTACAGTTAGATGTTGTTTTTTTCCTTCCAAGCAGTTGCAGAGAGTTGTTACTATGGCACTGAAATCCCTTTACCCTGTATGCTAAATTTAAAAACTGGACCTTATTTTCAGTAGCTTCAGTGTTAGAAGTCAAATATAAAAATAGTATAGTCTTTAGGCTCGCTCGCCATTTGTGCTCAAGCACATCACTAGTATATAATTGGCATTTTTGTGTTAGTTTGGTGGTCCCGCCCCAAACTGCACTAAATGGAATTCTCTGGTTTATCGATCATTACCAGTATCATTCTAGAAATTCAATGTTCTGCGGGTGCAGTTAAAACTTAAATGCGCTATTTGTTACAGTAATAAGCCCTATGTAACAGTATGAAAATTATTTTGCCTTAGACTAACCACAAAGGTAGCTAAGTCTTGTGTAGGTATGTCCAGTGGTGTGAAAGTGTTGTGCATTAGAGCTACTACCTAACTAAAGAACTTAACAAAGAAAACATTAGAATAACGTGATTTTTTTCATTTTTTTTTATTCAAACAGTTGTGTTGAGTGGTTGCTATGGCATTGAAACCCCCTTCACTGCATACATGTCTCGACTATTTTTTTAGTAGCTTGAGTGTTAGAAGTTAAAATCAATCATTTAACAATAGTGTAGTTTTAGGCTTGCTTGCCATTTGTGCTCAGGCACATCACTAGTTATTATTATTATTGGCAAGTGAGCAAAGCAAGTGAAACACAATAAAATGGAGATTTCATGATATTTATTTATTTTTTGCTTATTTATTATAGTATGTGCAACTCCAATTTTCACCTGTACCTCTACTTGCGTAAGTTAGGTAAAGCTTTTCCCTGCTCTGCATGGGGGATATCTAGGATATACACGTATTAGTAGTTATTTCTGCACTTGAATTTTACTTCAAAGAGTGTATAGTGACTACGAGACCCACTGTATGGCTGCACTACTATTCTAGCGCTATAGCTACATGCGAGAACATATGGACCATTTCAACTTATACAGCTTAACAAAGTATAGTGGACTATAGGCAAGAGCAGCTGAAAAAATATTAATTGTGGTGGTACATTTAAATGGCAAGTGCACTTTGACTTCAGTGTGCCACTAAATTTCAGAGGTGAGAACTGATAAATTATGCCAAGAGGTGTATCTCAAAGTTTAGCCTTGGTTAAGGGTGCTGGCACACTTTTTGAGCGCGAAAAAACCCGCCAAATAGGCCACGGTTGCTAGGGCGTGTTAAACTTACTTCTGTTTTTACCCGAATTATTTTATTTATGCAGGCCAGCAAGTACTGCTAGGAGAAAGCATCTACCAAGAATGAAGACTGGAAGTCGATCGCATCTCAAGAAATACCCCCATCACCATTTTGGACTTCCTGGCAGTACTGCACGGCTACCGCCGTAGTTTAGAAGCCGATTTTTTGTATATCATTTTCTTACGCTTGCGTGCATGCCATAACGTTGAGTTTTTGTTGAATTTTATTTTACTTTTCTATTTACTCACCTTACCACGTGAACTATTGTTGATTATTTCCGTGAAATTCCATATATTAAAAATATCTCAACGTTATAGGGTCAACCCCTTGTGGCCCTAAACTCTGGCAAAATTTGAACCATAGCAGTTAGTCCATTCCCGAGCAGTACGCAAGAGAAGATTCTAGATTCATTACTTTAGAGTGCGAGAATTTTTTTATTGTAAGTTGACTCCGCCCCACCCTATCAGTACCCGCGTAGTGGTGAGTGAGGCACAGCTGCATTTCATGGGCGCTAATTTGTTACAGAGCGTAACAAATTAGTGGTAGATAACGCGCTACTATTCAGCAACCACTGAGCATCAAAACAAAACAAAACCAAAAAACAAAAAAAAAAAAAAAAAAATCAAATCAAACGTTACAGTTAAAAAGCATGCATGAAATGCACTTACAGTATACAGAATATCATTATCTTTAATGTTCACTCTATCATGAGGGTTTGGATTATGAATCCAGGGTTTCACAGAGTGGAAGGGAGGGGAAGGGTGGGGGGAAGGGGAGAATCAGGATACCCTTCCCCCTTCCTCCAAGCATCAATTTCTTTTCAAGAAATAACCAAACATAATTACTCAAACAATCTAATAACACAAATAGTGACAGTAGCAGGAAAATTACAACATGATTTTTTTTTTATCATTCTGCTTGAATTTGACAAATAATTCCACAATTCTCTTGGTTATGCCCGTTTTAGCCTATTTCGTAATCTAGGTCTTGAAAAAAGCTGTCGCTATAGTACACAGCTCAAATAATATCTATGATGTAGCTAGTTTAAATATCTAAAAATGATTCCAAAGAGCACAGAACTTTCCAGTTCTTGTAAAACCTCTTGGAGCCCTAAAACTTTCCAGAGATTTTGATTACATAATCTTATTATGTCCTTTTGAATATGGGGAAAAAAGCCGACTCAAGCTGTAACCTTTCGACATCTCATCAAGATACTTTTCAGGAACAAGAACTCCCTATGATTATTTTATGTAAAGAAAAACACAAAACAAAAACACAAAAAAAAAAAAAAAAAAAAAACTGCAAGATAATTGGTTGTATATATTTCTATAATAATTACACCTGCAGGACAATTTGCACACACCATAGAAAGCCAGCATACTGGAAACTAATGCGTCTATAAAACTTCAGGTTTTCTAGTAATAATTGGGATATGTAAAGCTTCCTCATAATTATAAGGATGTATTAAACAGTGAACACGTGCCACTATCCTGCCATTTATTTATAAAATCTTCACAGAGAACTTGACCCTTGTGACCCCAGAGGACTTCAACAAGAAGTTTGTGGATAAAATGTAGTAGAACTTCAGTTATTCGAACTTCAATTATCTGAACATTTCATCTCCATTTCAGTTAACAGAACCCCCTAAATTTAATAGTAGCACATACAGACATGATTGCTTGACCACACCCCAACATTAGTGCTGCTTTATAATGCATTTGAATGGTGTTCAGTTATCTGAAAACTCCAGATCTGAACACCTCTCAGTCCCTAATGTGTTCAAATAACTAAGTTCTACTGAATTTATTGGCTGTTAACAGCACAGAAAACTGTAGGCCAATATTATTGCATGACTATACTGTAGGATGTAGCAAGAAAGAGATGGAATCTGATTACATACATACCATTTACTTCCACAACTGGCCCAACATCTGTCTTCTAATCCATTCCCCTCCAATGGTTGAAGCTTCCAATTAGTAGGTGATGGGCTCCTCCAATAGTCTTGTTTCATTCACCTCCAAATTCCTGAGGAAACGACTCATTTTCTAGGCCTTTCGGTTAGTGAGCTTCCAGCTAGAAACGTTAACCAAAGATGAGCCACAGGCAGGTATTATTTAGAATTACCTGGTGGGGCATTATGTAGAAATGGCAATAGTTTTAACAGTTGCTATGGTTTCTAGCTCAAAGTCTTGGTTTCTCTGTGCATGCGCGTTTGTATCGGGTGCCAATTTGGCCCCTTCAAACTAAGCGGCGAGTGCCACTAATTTCCCTTACTGAATAAGGGGAAAAGTACCTGAACCGGGTGGAAAATCGTTGTAGTCTTAGCCACGCCTACGTGCGCAAGAAAAAAAATTGATCGCGAAATTACGCGTGCTATTCGACTGTGGGGCGGGGCCTCGGTTAGTTTTATCAATAATTGGTGGGCGGGAAGCTTTGAATTACCCGCGCAAGCTAAGTTAGCGGTCGTTTTTACTATTGCGAGCATGGCGGATTTTTGTGGTTATTTGTGGTGCGTGCGGGTGCGGGTGCGCGCGCGTTGCTGTGTCGCTATCTAGGCAACTGAATTGCAAGAACCCTTAATTCTATTTGCGTGATTCTTCGGGTAACCCAATATCTTATGAATCTACTTTGTTTATAGTCAGCATTTTGGGTGTGGTGGGTCAGAGATATTCAAATAATAAATAAGAAATGGGGGAACACCCTATTTTAATCGACTCTAGCCGGTAGCAAGTTATGGCGGAAAGCCAGCCACCAGTTAGTACTGAGGTGAGCACATAGCTACACGCTAGCTGATTACTATAGATCAAGTGTTTGCTAGCCTAATTACTAGATCTGTTGTTTGTTACTAGATAGTTGTTTGTTTATTAGATCCAGTCTTCACTAGCCCACTGTTTGTATAGATAACTTTTACAAAAGGGTTGAAATAAGGGAAAACACTGCTACCTACACACATGCCAAGTGCTTAGCATAGTTTTCAAGCTTAATTTTTTCTATAACTAGAAAAAAAGAAATTAATGTCTGAGCATTATATAAAAGGCATCAACTAGATAGAGGGAAACTTATGTCTGAGCATACTCATAAAAGATATCAACTAAACTGAAGAAAAAATAGAGGGAAAGTAATGTCTGAGCATGCTCACAACCAATGCACTGCTGGCAGCTGGAAAAAAGAGAGGGTAAAAGTCGTTTCTGAGCATGCTCTTAAATAAAATGAGGTTTAAACGGAGGTAGACCCAGTTAATGGAGCGGAGTGTAATTAGGTTTGGGGAGGAGCGACGAGATGGGCAGCTCCTCCCCGCCAGGAACATGCGCAGTAGAGCAACCCGCCTCGTGGTAAACAGTCCCTTTGAGCGAGCACCAAGAACGACATCAATGGAAGGAGAATCTTCATCAGGCGCTACCAGACCACCACTGGTGACCGCGGTTCCACTAGATTCCCGGGTGATCGGCGTCATCATAGCTGGATTGACCGAGCGTCTGAGGGGAGGATCCGCGACGGGGGAGACAACAACGGCCAGAGGAGAGGCGCCCACGGATACTAAACCAGCTGAGGCGAGAGATGGACCAGGGCCGAGAGAGCGGTAGGAGGAGGGCCCCAGTGGTTCATCTGAGAGAGGGACAGAAGTCATCCCAGCAGGGTCAAGAGGTATGTAGGAGAGGTACTAGGGAAGACAGAGTGGGAAGCAAGAAGGTCATGGAAGGCATAACGGGCGGCAAAAGTAGAGCAACAAAAAAAAAAAAATATTTTTTTTGTTAACAAAAAATTTTTTTTGTGTGAGTTGAGGGGAGGAATGCATAGGAACAAGGGCCAATGTATATATATATATATATATATATAGATGTATAATAATAATAAAAATAAATAATGATAATAATAAATAAAATAAATAAATAGTAGTAACTAACTAGGGTCCATAGCATGGGTAGAGCTGACCATGAGGAGGGTCGTCCCCTCAAAGTACAGGGGCAAGTGTGACCTGGTGGGGGTAAGCGACCCAGTAGGGAGAACAAAGCAAAGGGAAAGGGCATAGAAAGTGGCCCTGTAGACCAGAGTAGGGGTAAGTGACCTCGGAGCAAAGTGTGAGGGCAAGCAGATGAGTGTAAGGGTGAACGACCCTTGGAATAGAGTGTAAGGATAAGGGACCCTTGAAATAGAGCGTAAGGTGAGCGACCAAGGGTATGCGACCCTTGGAATAGAGTGTAAGGGTAAGCGACCCTTTGAATAGAGTGTAAGGGTAAGCGACCCTTAGAATAGAGTGTAAGGGTAAGCGACCCGTCGAATAGAGTGTAAGGGCAATCGACCCTCAGAATAGAGTGTAAGGGTAAGCAACCCTGGAATGGAGTGTACGGGTAAGGGGGGGGGGGGGGGGGGGGGGGGGGGGGGGGGGGGGGACCAAAGAGAGGGCCACAGGTAGAGTGATTGTTGTAGCCCTTGGAATAGAGTGTAAGGATAAGGGACCCTTGAAATAGAGCGTAAGGTGAGCGACCAAGGGTATGCGACCCTTGGAATAGAGTGTAAGGGTAAGCGACCCTTTGAATAGAGTGTAAGGGTAAGCGACCCTTGGAATAGAGTGTAAGGGTAAGCGACCCGTCGAATAGAGTGTAAGGGCAATCGACCCTCAGAATAGAGTGTAAGGGTAAGCAACCCTGGAATGGAGTGTAAGGGTAAGCAGCCCTCAGGGGGGGGGGGACCAAAGAGAGGGCCACAAGTAGAGTGATTGTTGTAGCGGAGACACCGGGGTCCGAGCCGGTTCAAATCAACAGATGCGGAGTAATCCCGAAGAGACACCAGCCGGGAAAGTGGCGATTGATAGTGAACCTGTCATTCCCAAAAGGGCACAGTGTCACTGACGGTGTAGAGCCGGAGTTGTGCTCCCTATCCGACACATCTGTAGACAGGGCGGTGCAGAGAATATTGACACGGGGCGCAGGTGCCAGGCTCGCAAAATTTGATGTCGAGGGTGCCTACCGAACCGTGTCCGTGCACCCAGAGGACAGACACCTGTTAGGGATGAGGTGGAGAGGTGTCTTGCATATCGACACAGTGCTGCCATTCAGGCTGAGATCGGCTCCGAAAATCTATAACGCCATAGCAGATGCGCTGCTATGGATCGTGATTGAGGCAGGAGCGGAAGCTATCCACTACCTGGACGATTTTCTGATAATAGGCTCACCCGACCCACATGGAGGAGAGAGAGAGCTCGAGATTGCATTAGGTTTGTGCCAGAGGCTGGGAGTGCCTATTGCAGAGCACAAGACGGAAGGCCCAGCCACCACTTTAACTTTCCTCGGCATGGAGCTAGATACGGACCTCACAGTGCGACTCCCAAGCGATAAGCTGGAGAGACTTCAGAGAGAGATCAGGTTGTGGAAGGGTAGGAGATGCAGCACCAAGCGAGAGCTGGAATCGTTGATTGGCCAGCTCCAACACGCATGTTGTGCTGTGAGACCAGGCAGGAGCTTCTTGCGCCAGATGATCGAGCTGTTAGCGGTTGCTAAAGAGCCACACCACCGCATCAGGCTTAACAAAGGCTTTAGGTCTGACTTACAGTGGTGGTTCTACTTCCTGCCAAAGTGGGACGGGCAGAGTATGATGGTAGGTGCGAGGAGAGGTAGATGGGATATCACCTTGACCTCTGATGCGTCTGGCTCGTGGGGATGTGGAGCCTTTAACTCCAGCGGAGACTGGTTTCAATTAGAGTGGCCCCAATCTTGGGAAGGAGTGAACATCATGATTAAGGAGTTGCTGCCAATAGTGATTGGGGCAGCGGTGTGGGGACAGTGCTGGAAGGGAAAGACTGTCAGGTGCTTGTGTAATAATGCGGCCACAGTTGGGGTACTGAACTCAGGAAGGAGCAAGATTGAGAGGGCGATGCACCTGATGAGAAGCCTCTTCTTCTTCCTGGCGTACCACAATATTACTCTGTGGGCGGAGCACATCCCGGGGAGGAACAATGGGGCAGCGGATGCCCTCTCTCGGAATAATTACCCCCAATTTTGTATGCAGGTGCCTCAAGCGAGCCAGTATCCAACCACCATACCAGCCACGGTACTCCAAACACTGGTGATGAGTCAGCCGGACTTGACCGAAACGAGCTGGACAGAGTTGCTCGTCACTACTTTGTGAAGGGCCTGGCGGCCGCAACACTGAGGAGTTACAAATGTGCACAGAGAAGGTACCTGGCATTCTGCCGGTCAGAGGGAGCACGACCAATTCCAACCACAGAGCAGTGTCTGTGCCGGTTTGTGGCCCAGCTGGCTACCGAGAGGCTGAAACACAAAACGATAAAGTGCTACCTATCGGGGGTGTGGTACCTACACATCAGAGAGGGAATGCCTGACCCGTTGACAGCCGGTTGCACCGGCTAGAGTATACACTAAGAGGAGTAAAACATTGCGAAGCAGAGGCGGGAGTGAGAAAGCGAGAGAGGTTGCCAGTCTCTCCAGCGATTCTCCGGAGAATCAAGTCAATCTGGGAGGGTGAGAGCAAGAGCTGGACAAGGCGATGCTCTGGGCAGAATGCTGTCTCGGTTTCTTCGGATTCCTCCGCACGGGGGAGATGACCGTACCCAGCGACCACGAATTTGACCCGTCAGTACACTTAACGAAGTCAGACATTGCTGTAGACAACCAGGCTAAACCCAGGGTCCTGCAGGTCTTCCTGAAACAGTCTAAGACCGACCCGTTTAGACAAGGTATTCATCTGTACCTGGGGAAGACAGGCACTGCGATATGCCCTGTAGCAGCAGTCCTGGCGTACCTGGCTGTTGGGAGCAGACAGGAGGGGCCATTGTTCAGGTACCAAGATGGGCGGTACCTCACCCGGCAGAGGCTGGTGACAGAGTTGAGACAAGTGTTGGATAAAGCGGGTCTAGACTAGAGCAAGTACTGTGGCCACAGTTTCAGAATAGGTGCCGCCACCACAGCAGCAGAGAGAGGTATAGGATTAAGACACTTGGCCGGTGGAGCAGCCTGGCATACTTGGAACACGTAAAGATTCCACGGGAACAGCTGGCAAACTACTCGGGTAGACTCTGCTAAGGGCGTCTACAGGAGAGAAACATCACGGTGGACTTTAACGTCATTGAACCTCATAGCAATCACTAAGTTGTGTCGTCTACATGTAAGAATTAATATATAAATAGTTAATACAATGTGTGTGGAGTGTGGGTGCATGTAGTAAGCAACAATTGCTGGGGCAGGTGGCAGGACAGGTGTGTTTGGGGGTAGGGAGTCGGCGAGCCTCCTGTTGGGGCCGAAGGGCGTGGGGTTTGCCCCACACTTGCCCTCGGGTAACCCCCATCGACACCAATGAATAAAGGGGGTGGATGTCGGAGGGGGGAATAAAGGGGCTGCTAGCCATGCCCCCCTCTGTCCTGCCTCTGCCATACCTACACAGCATGGCTGTGGATTCCAGGACAGCAGGGCAACCTGCAGGAGGTAAGAAAAGGTTAGGTCGGTTGTACAGACTAACGGGATTGGGGTCAGTGGTAATGGATACGTAGCTAACATTAAATGAGGTTTAAACGAAGGTTAGACCCAGTTAATGGAGCGGAGTGTAATTAGGTTTTGGGAGGGGCGACGAGATGGGCACCCCCTCCCCGCCCGGAACATGCGCAGTAGGGTAACCCGCCTCGTGATCAGTCCTTTTGAGCGAGCACCAAGAACGACATCAAGAAACAACTATAAAGAGAGGGTAAAAGTCGTGTTTCTGAGCATGCTCTTAAATAAACACCAGGTTCTTTTTATGAGCATGCTCAGACATGACTATCCCTCTCTTTTTTCAGTTGCTTAGTGTGTTTTAGTGTTGGAGGATGGTTAGACTAGGCTATCCTCCTCTTGTTTGCTACAGTTTGTATCTATTTACTCTAGCTATTTGAAGTCTAGTTTGTTCCAGAAATAATAGTAAGTTGTGTGTTTATAACACATAAACACAACATATTTGTTGTAATTTTTTTTGTTGTTGTGTTTGTTAGTGGTTTATTTACAGTTTTTACCATGTGTAAAGACTTCGTATTTTGGATGTATATTTGTATGTTTGTGCACTTTTATAGGAAGATTATGCTTTTGTGTTTTCTTTTTAATGTATATTCATGTGTATGCAATTGTATAAAGTATAGCAGGTGTCTTTCAGCTATTTTTTACAATTTTTTTATTATTTTGTTTTGTCTAAACAAGATTATGACAGTGAAGTTCTCGTTTCTGTTATTTACTGCTATGCTAAAGGCTAGAAACTCTTCCACAGCTATATCGGCAAGCTAAGGCCTTATACTACTCTCATAATGCTATAGAAATCATGCTAAACTGCTTGCACAATAAAAAAAATAACTGACTTGCTTCAATCAAGCAGACTGACTGGATTTTCGCTGAACTTGCTTCTCTGGAAATATCTAAGCCAATGATGACTTCAACATTTAAAAGAGCATCATTTTTTACATCCTAGAAGTGGCATATGGTAAACATTGAGCATTAAAACTTTAACGTTGTCAAACTGAAAGACGATATTTTATCAACTGCTGTATCGTTTTTCTCTCTTTTTTCTTTTTATACAATAGCTCCTTCAGTGCAAAAAAAAAGTTCTACTAAACAGAATTGAAAACCTATTTTTTCTGGTGCCTACTGTACATTATTTCAGCCCAGGGAGAAACAGCTCATTCTCTTATGATGTGTTTGTGTATTTGGAATATCATGTCATTATTTTGTGTTTGTGTTGTGTGCACATATTTACGCATTGTGCCAGTTGTATGTTTTTGTGTTTGTTCATTAGTTAATTTCTCAGTATTGTTTTACTATTTTTATGTACTAAGTATTGTACTGTATTATAAGCATTGTGTGAGAAATTGTATGTTTGTGTGTTAGTATGTCACACAGTTGCTATTGTTATCGTGTGTGTACATTTCTGTAAATTATAGTGAGTAAAATTGTATGTTTGTGTGTTTATTTACATGCTTATGTTACAGTATTGTTGTTTGTTAGCATTTTATGTATTTATTTAAAGTTGTACAGAATGTTTATATAGCATATGCAATATGCATTGCTGATATAGGAATTCATAAATTTGTTGGTGAGTTTGCATGTTAAGGTCTGATTTAAATAGCATTTTGTTTGTTTGTTTATCACTTTAATTACACATTTATTTATTTGTATTTAGAGAGATCTCCATCCTCCAGTCTCACTTCACTGGGAGCACTGCCATACATGGAGTAAGGATGTCCAGCCTGTACAATGTGCAGTACTAAAGAATAAAGTGCTAGTTATGCATCGTGATTATCACACACTTCACATCTCTACTGACCTTCACTCATGGACTTCTTCTCGTGCGCCATATGAAGCCTCGACTCTAACTACCTACAAGTCTAAGTTTGTATTGGTTGGTGGATATCATTGCTCCACTCATGAACTCACTAACTCTCTGTTGACTAGTACTACTGGTCGAGACTGGAAGCCATCGCTACATGCCATGCCTACACATCGCTACTACTCATCATCAGTTAGTGGAGGATCACCAGAGGTCCTGGTCGTGGCTGGTGGGTGGGGCTTACCTGGCAAGTACTTGGACATAGTGGAAGTTCTACTCAACGACCATTGGACGACTGCAGACTCACTTCCTTCTTCATGCTGGAACATGCGATCAACATTCCATGGAGGCAACTTCTACTTCACAGGAGGAGATGACAAGGAGAAGATTCTATTTATATGCAGTTTAGAGTCTCTCATAGCCTCTGCTAGTAATGGTAACACAAGAAGACAAACCATATGGAGGAGAGTAACCACACTTGCTGAGATCTTCGCTATCGCCTCCTATGTATCGAATCTAATCGGCATTGATGAAGATTCTACCATTAGAAGTTACTCCAACAAGACAGAGACGTGGATTGAGACTACTAGTGAGGGAGACAGACCAGAACAGAAGTATGGTGTATGTATAGCTACTGCAGTCCTGTCTACTGGACAGTTGCTGGTTGTTAATGTCAATGGAGTACACAAAGAAACTCTGTCAGGTTAGTGTAAGCAAATAACAGCATCTCTAGAAAGCCATCTTGCCTTCAGTGATATTGGCTTCTCTTTAAAATGTCCCATTTATAGATTATATGGGAATCTAAAGTTAGGTATTAAAAAATTGTACTACAATAAAACTAGAATATTATTATTTATTATTAAGTCAATTATGTTAAAACTAAATATTTATTATATTATTAAGGGTGCCCGCACACCGCCTACGCAATTTTTTGTTGATGGTTGCTATGCACGATTACTACTATTGTATACTTACAGAAGCTTCTCCACTACAACACAAGGACAAAGTACCTGCCGAAGGAGCCGCTCACTAATTTTAGAGCGAATCTGGATGAAATATCGGGGCCTGGTTATAAAACTTTGGGTCACTTTTTTGGAGCGGTGCGGTAAGTTGGAGCTCCGCAATTTGGTGCACTACTAGCCGAGCCGATACTCTACTGCAAGACAGCAAGTTCTTATCCATTTCTATGTTACTTTATGATATATTCGCAATTTTTTCTATTTAAAAGATATTGAAAAATTCTCGTTGTAGTGCAGTTCATTTTTTTTTGGTTTACCCGTGTATAAAATTTTTGTGCCGTTCTCATTATTAGATTCCAAGAAAAACTGACCCAAAATTTGGAACTTTAATTCCACTCGCAATTCTTAAGAAATAGCCCCACCCCCATATCTCGTACTGCGAGTATGCGAGCAATTTTTTTTCAATTAGTTTGTATTGGTTCTAAAAAGAGCCCGCCTATATCAAGAGTAAACAAACATCAATACAACAATAACAAGAGAGTCCGAAGAGAGAGCAGTTTATTGGAGATAGCCAAAGGTGAAGGTATTAGATTTGCGCAGCTTGGGATGTCTTCGCTCTGCAGAAATCGAGCCTGGTGGATCCATCCACTTGAGTTCAGGTGTGCATAGTCCGGAGAACGGCTACTGGTGGAGAGGCAGCCTGGTGCACCTTGCTGAGTGAGCTCAGACGACGTGTGGAGAGTTGCTGTAAATGAATATAAGACAACAAGAAGCTAAACTAAAACACGCAACTTCGCAAAGTATACTTCTGCTACTACTGCACGATTGTTTCTGCTGGCGGGGGGGGGGGGGGGGGGGGGGGGGGGGGTGGGGGGGGGAATAAATTAATGTTCAGATCTACAGGCACCCAGGGCAGCTGCTTTTACTGGCAGCTGCTTCTACTGGCTTAGCTCCAGGCTATAAAACCAGCTGCCCACACTCTGTATTGCTGGAGCCAGCTAACAGTACTGGTGCAGTGTGTGGGTTACTTGTAAGGTATAACAAATGAGACTGTAATAACTGTAATTAGTAATTTAATTGCAACTCTTTAGCTATAATGCATATTTTATTTTATGTTCCATAGTTGTTCTAAAATATGAAGATGCATACAAACACTTCATTGTTTCCAAGGAAGTGTTGGAGCTTCTGTCTTTAAAGTTTATGTCTCTTGGTCCTCCAAGACAAGGCAAGAGTACAACTCTCAGGAGAATTAAAAAAGAGATCATAGATCTTCTGTCAGCTAAAGAAGGGGAGCAGATTCATGGCAGCACAGGCACATTGGAGTGTTGCTCCAATATGGTAGTCCAAGGCAAGTCAGATCCAACTACAGCAGAAAAAAGTGTAGACTGGACCATTGTAAAGAATCCCACTGAGGAAGCATCTCTACTCTTTCACACTCTCAAAGATAGTTTGGTGACTGAATCCACTTCTGAAGCCGAATCCACTTCTGAGGCTACTTCTGATTCCCATGAAGGTAATGAAACTAGGACAGAGGTCAGTCAGGCTAGCAGTACAGGGCAGTCTCACTCTGTGGAAGAGCCACCCCAACCTTCATTATTACAGAAGATGATGGCAAGATTGAAATCTTTTACCAAAAATAGGCAACCCAGGCATAAGGAAATCACTCCACTCTCAACAGCACATGACCAACCAGCTAATGAGGCAGTATTATCACCAGATTATTCTGAAATAGCTGCCATATTCCAGACAGTGTCCAAACAACCACACTTTGCAGAAAATGTGAAGCACTCTTTTAAAGCTTTTTTGAGAATGGAGGACACCGGAGGTCAGCCTGAGCTGATGGACATGCTACCAGCACTCACCATAGGACCTGGCCTCTACTTGCTGTTCTTTAGCTACAAGTTCCAACTAGATGAGGAGTATCGGGTCTTTTATCAGAGAGCTTCAGGAGAGACAACTGCACCAGAGAAATCAGAGTTTACTCTGCAAGAGATGCTTTTGCGTACTCTGGCCAGTATATCTTGTTTCAGTTCCTCCACCCATCTTCAACTTCAGTCTGGAGCAGACAACTCAGCCATTGGTGAGATATTGGAGTCCTCCAAGTCAGTAGTGTACTTAGTGGGTACTCACAAAGACAAGGTTTCTGAGGAAGACATCGCTACAGTCGACTCGCAGCTTCAAAAAGTGATTCGAGACACTGACTCCTACAAAAAAGGCATAGTTCAGTTCTGCTCAGAAGACAAGCTTGTTGTTTCTTTGGACAACATGGGAGGCGGAGAAGAAGAGATCGATCACTTGCATCAGCTACTGGAGAATGCCATGGAGAAACACTTTAAAAAGCTGAAAATTCCAGCCGTGTGGCTTCTGTTCAGCTTGTGTCTTCGCATGAGAGAAGTGAGGACAGCCAGCCTGGAGACCTGCTTGGCCTTGTCCCATGCCTTCAATATGACACCCTACGAGACCAAAGCAGCTCTGTGGTTTCTTCACCACCATGCTGGTGTTCTGATGTACTTCCCTAGTGTGCCTGGTTTGGAAGACCTGGTCATCATCGACATCCAGGTAGTGTATGACAGTATCACTGGTGTCATTCTTAAAGCCATGAGCTTTGATAGCGTAGGTCAGGCTACAGCCGAGAGATTCAGGAAGACAGGTCGATTCTCTATGACAGATTTGAAGACAGCTACAGCTGATATATCAGGAGATCTGATTCCACCACAGCAACTGGTAGCTTTGCTAGCATATCTTCACTTGATAGCCGAGATTGCGCCAGTCAAATCTTCTGATACTAACTCAGTGTTAGAAGAGGAAAAAGAATACATCATGCCTTGCGTGTTAGAAAACACTAGTGCAAAGGAACTTGACCAATTCCACAAAGAATCCTGTAGGTCTTGCATCGTGGAACCTCTCTTGATGTACTTCAGTAGTGGGTTTACTCCTATGGGACTCTTTCCTGCTGCAATGGCATGTCTCGTATCCAACAAGTTCTTCACTTTCATTACAGAAGGTGTCAAGAAAAACATGGCTCACTTTTTGTATGGAACAAAAAAAGTTCGTGTAACATTTATATCTCGATGTAAATATTTTGAAGTCGTAGTTTCTTGTGATCCTACTTTCCAAGACTCCATTCACCATGAATGTACTTCTCTAAAACAAGAAATAGAAGACACTCTAAAGAAGGCTTCTTCCAGAATGAACTACAACAGCTCCATGGACTACCAGTTTGCCTTTGACTGTCGTTCACATGAAGGAGAAAATCACGTTGGAGTGGTTGATAAGGCAGATCAAATTCCAGAGGTTATGACATGTCTTATCAATCCAGACAATCCACAAGTAGTGATACTTACCAATAGACACCTTATTTGGTATGGACAGGTATGCTGAAATAGAATATGTGTTTTCACTTTAACTAACTTTGATTTATTTGTTATTAGAAATATGAGAAAATAGATCCTGTGGTAGAAAAGAAAGATCCCGTAGTTGTGATCTCTGACAGTAAGTGAAGTTATTGTTAGTAACTTAGTATAATTGCAAATGTTTTATTATTAGGTGGCAATAACTTGAGTGTATTTTTGAGTGTGTATCCTGACTTGGTCCTCTCAGTGAAGCCTTGTGTTATGACAGTAGCTGATCACTGCTACAGTATTGGACTCGTAACTGAAGATTCCTATGACCAACTTGTCCAACGCGTGGACTTGACTGACAAACACAAAGCAAGAATTCTTTTAGGCAACGTTCGTACAGTCTTATCATCCAGACCGTCAGCTCTCAAAGAGTTTGTTAATGTACTGTTCCAAACAGGAGAATGTAAACATGTAGCAGATAAAATACAGCAACTGCTCTAGTAAGTCTATTTTTAGTATTGTAGTATTATTGCTATAGTATATTATGTGTGTAATAGAATGGTGGATTTAGTTATGTGGAAGAATGCAATACTACAGTGAGGACATTCATATGAGACACTTATTACTCTCATAAGCTGATACTTTTAATTTGTTCACTTTGAATATTTTCTTTGCTGTGAATGTTTTCATTGCAATATGTTATTTATTTATTTTTGAAGTTACAATAGAATTTCCACATTAAAATAATTAACACAGGAAAAAATCTGGAATTTCCTGACTTCAGGAATTGTATAGGACAGTTGAGCGCATGGCCTGTACTTCACATTTCCTGTACCAGGTCAGATGATTTCTGACAGCAGGTCACATATCCTGCATCAGTACAGGTGAACTTTCCTGCACTTTTTCTATAGTACCTTCTAGGTCCACCTGGAAGGTTCCTGGCCTGCACCAGTACAGATGAAATTTCCTGCACTTTTTCTATAGTACCTTCTAGGTCCACCTGGAAGGTCCCTGGCCTGCACCAGTACAGGTGAGTTTTCCTGTACTTTTTCTAAGTACCTTCTAGGTCCACCTGGAAGGTTCCTGGCCTGCACCAGTACAGGTGAACTTTCCTGCACTTTTTCTATAGTACCTTCTAGGTTCACCTGGAAGGTTCCTGGCCTGCACCAGTACAGATGATATTTCCTGCACTTTTTCTATAGTACCTTCTAGGTCCACCTGGAAGGTCCCTGGCCTGCACCAGTACAGGTGAGCTTTCCTGTACTTTTTCTAAGTACCTTCTAGGTCCACCTGGAAGGTTCCTGGCCTGCACCAGTACAGGTGAACTTTCCTGCACTTTTTCTATAGTACCTTCTAGGTCCACCTGGAAGGTTCCTGGCCTGCATCAGCACAGGTGAGCTTTCCTGTACTTTTTCTAAGTACCTTCTAGGTCCACCTGGAAGGTTCCTGGCCTGCACCAGTACAGGTGAACTTTCCTGCACTTTTTCTAAGTACCTTCTAGGTCCACCTGGAAGGTTCCTGCCCTGCACCAGTACAGTTGAACTATCCTGTACTTTTTCTATGGTACTGTCTAGTCAACCTGGAAGGTTCCTGACCAGCATAAAATGAATGTTGCTGAATACCTTAATAGGTTCAACTCAAAGATTTCTGCCTGCATTGGTAACATTTCTTGAACTTATACTTTAATTAGCTACTTAGATGCAGACTTCTAGTTTACACTACAATTTCCACGTGAATGGTACAATAACCATTGACTAAGCCCTATACTGTTCTCCTGGCCCGTAAAAAACTAACTTCATTTATGCAAGGTTTTGTAAGATGAAAATTGTATATAAACTCCAAAGTTCGGGTTAGTAACAAAACTACTATTACTCCAGCTAAAAACCCTTTACAAAAATTCATTACCTTGCCTGCAACTTCAAATACCCTTTACCCATTTTTAATCTCTTTAGACTTGACTGCTATATACCCTTTACCCATACTCTATTAGGGATTATGGCAACTAAAAAAAATACTTCTATGTTATAATTATCGCTTGAGTGAAAATATGCCCCTCCCCAAACACAAAAATTGTGTGTTGTTGTTTATTATTGTTCATAAATTCCTCTACAGCAAGCATAAAGCTCCCACTTTAAGTAACAAATTTAAAAAAAATCACGTGATTTTAATGGCACGTAATATACAAATTCCCAACTAAGTGTGATTATAACAAAACGAGAAAAAAATGACAACAAAGTAAACGATTCGTAAAGATTGAGGCTGGGAGAACAATTATAGGACACACAATCATAAGATAAGATTCCTTAGGGATACACAGTGGAACTGCCTTGTTGACAAGGTAGCTTACAAACCTTTCAAACCTGGCTGAAAACTCAATTGTTAAATACCTTGACAAGTCTGTAACGTTCTGCAACCACATTGAAAAAATCTGCACCTTTTTGGCAACCACCTTGACAAAGTCTGTAACTTTCTACCAAACCCACCTTGACAAAGTCTGTAACTTTCTACCAAACCCACCTTGATAAGGCTGCAACTTTCTTGGTAACTAATTTAATAATGTCTGGAACCTTTACATTAACCCACATTGACAACCATGAATAACCACATTGAAAATTTCTTTTTAATTTCATTTCGATATAAAATAAAAAAATTAATATCAATTTAACAATAAAAGGTAATGTTAAAATGAAATGAATTAAAACTTGAATTAAAAGTTCAATTGTTTGTTTCCTTGAATGCTAACTTGGTCACTCCATCTACAATACACAAACAATGTCAATAACAACTGATGGCAAAACAGTACTTTAAAAGACAAAAAAAAACAGTCCGTTCTCGCTCGTTCAAACCATCTAAAATTATTCATTTGAATTATAGAAAAGTCAGATATGAAACACATAGAAGATTAAGTACAATAATATAAAAATAAATATAATTACTTTCACTCTGAATGTTAGAGTAGTTCATATAAACGAGGATGCACCATAATGTACTTAGTTACACAAATCGTAACAAATTTCACCATTAAAATCTTAAATTAAAGTATTTATAAAAGCATAATGCATGGATCAACACCCAAAAAGATTCAAAAACTACACTTCAACTATAATAATGCTATCAAAAAAACAAACAAACATGACTGGAAAAAATTAAAATGTCAGCAGTAGGCATTCTGTGCCAGTGGCTGCATCAGCTAGTTATGCTACCCTTTACCAAATCAATAAATTACCTTACCAAATACATGGTATCTCTTACTAATAAGGTATCTCTTACTAATAAGGTATCCCTTACCTAATCAATGACACGCTCAATCTTTAAACTAAATTCACAACATTTACCAATACTAGCCAACTCCTCAGAATGTAAATGCAGGATTAGCCACACCCACTAAATGAATATAAAAATTATGATCAAAAAGACAAATATGTCAATTGCTGCCCATTCAACACAAATTTTGTAATTATGGAATGATCTACTATTAAATATTATTGTGCTTTAAAAGTGCGAGAAACTGGAATCAGCTTGAATAGTTCATAGGGTAGACTTCAGGAAAAAATTAACTAGGAGAATCTCAGTAAAACTGGGTTGGTTGGCAACTATATTCTATCTATCATATTTCCAGTTTATTCACTGCATGCTGTTCTCCTAAATAATGCTTCACTCTTTATATAAAATAAAATATACCCAACACAATCTATTTACCTTAATCACGTTATTCATAGTATACCCCTCTCGCTTTACCCAATCAATATTCTCTCTTTAACCAATCCATACTCTCGCTTTACCCAATCCATACCCTCGCTTAACCCAATCCATACCCTCGCTTAACCCAATCCATACCCTCGCTTTGCCCAATTCATACCCTCGCTTTACCCAATCCATACTCTCACTTTACCCAATCCATACTCTCGCTTTACCCAATCCATACTCTCACTTTACCCAGTCCATACTCTCACTTTACCCAGTCCATACTCTCACTTTACCCAGTCCATACTCTCACTTCACTAAGTCCATACTCTCACTTTACTAAGTCCATACTCTCACTTTACCCAGTCCATACTCTCACTTTACCCAGTCCATACTCTCGCTTTACCCAGTCCATACTCTCACTTTACCCAGTCCATACTCTCACTTTACCCAGTCCATACTCTCACTTTACCAAATCCATACTCTCACTTTACCCAGTCCATACTCTCACTTTACCCAATCCATACTCTCGCTTTACCCAGTCCATACTCTCACTTTACCCAGTCCATACTCTCGCTTTACCCAATCCATACTCTCAATTTACCCAATCCTTACTCTCGCTTTACAGAGTCCACACTCTCGCTTTACCCAATTCATACTCTCACTTTACCAAATCCATACTCTCACTTTACCCAGTCCATACTATCACTTTACCCAATCCATACTCTCATTTTACCCAGTCCATACTCTCACTTTACCCAGTCCATACTCTCACTTTACCAAGTCCATACTCTCACTTTAACCAGTCCATACTCTCGCTTTACCCAATCCATACTCTCACTTCACCTAATCCATACTCTCGCTTTACACAATCCATACTCTCACTTTACCCAATCCTTACTCTCGCTTTACAGAGTCCACACTCTTGCTTTACCCAATCCATACTCTCACTTTACCAAATCCATACTCTCACTTTACCAAGTCCATACTCTCACTTTACCCAATCCATACTCTCGCTTTACCCAATCCATACTCTCGCACCCAGTCCATACACAATCCATACTCTCGCTTTACCCAATCCATACTCTCGCTTTACCCAGTCCATACTCTCACTTTACCCAGTCCATACTCTCACTTTACCCAATCCATACTCTCGCTATACCCAGTCCATACTCTCACTTTACCCAATTCATACCCTCGCTTTATAGTCCATTCTCTCACTTTACCCTATCCAAACTCTCGCTTTACAGAGTCCACACTCTCGCTTTACCCAATCCATACTCTTGCTTTACCCAATCCATACTCTCGCTTTACCCAGTCCATACTCTCACTTTACCCAATCAATACTCTCGCTTTACCCAGTCCATACTCTCACTTTACCCAATCCATACTCTCGCTTTACACAATCCATACTCTCACTTTACCCAATCCATACTCTCGCTTTACAGAGTCCACACTCTCGCTTTACAAGTCCATACTCTCACTTTAACCCAGTCCATACCCCCACTTACCCCAATCAATACCTCGCTATACCCAGTCCCATACTCTAACTTACCCAATCCATACTCTTTGCGTTACCCAATTCCTTACTCTCGCTATACCAGTCAATACTCTCACTTTACCCAATCAATACTCTCGCTTTACCCCTCCTACTCTTGCTTTACCCCCAATCCATACTGCGCTTTTACCCCCCCAGTCCATACTCTCCCGGGCGGGGCCTTTACACAACCATACTCTCACTTTACCCAATCCATACTCTCACTTTACCGAGTCCATATCCACCTTACCGAGTCCATACTCTCACTTTACCCAATCCATACTCTCACTTTACCCAATCCATACTCTCGCTTTACACAATCCATACTCTCACTTTACCCAATCCATACTCTCGCTTTACAGAGTCCACACTCTCGCTTTACCCAATCCATACTCTTGCTTTACCCAATTCATACTCTCGCTTTACCCAGTCGATACTCTCGCTTTACCCAGTCCATACTCTCGCTTTTTATACATTCGCCTCCCACGGGTGAAACACAATTAGAAAATATGCAATGAGTGTGTGTGACACGCCCGGTCATAGTCAGATTAAAAGTGCTCAAAAGTGAACACTGACATAGATACACACATACAAATGAACATCAGGAGAATATGTCTGTTTATTGTTATTTTAGGTGTGGTTGCTAGGAGATGGTCCCACAACAATCATTACACCAACAACGTTAATTCTGATAAATCCTATCAGCCAAATCACATAAAAGATAGTATAAAATAAAGGGAAAAAAAAAAAAAAAAGGAAATCAACAAAGAAATATTGCAGCCATTCTGCATTGTGCTTACCCATGCCTTGACAGCTATTAGCTTTAAAATAAATGTTGTCATTATTACTATTATTATTATTGGCAAGCGAGCATAGCGAGTGAGACATTCACAGGGGTAACACTATTTGAAAATATGGGATGTTTGTTTATTGGCGAGCGAGCGAAGCGAGCGAGACACTCTCAGGGGTAACGCAATCGAGATTTCGCTATATTTATTTATTTATTTATTTATCTGTTTATGGGGTACGTGAGACTTCTGTTTTCGCCCGCGCCTCTAATTACGTAAGTTAGGTAAAGCGTTCACAGTTCCAGTATTTTCAATTAACGAGCGCAGAGAATCATCCTGCTGCACTGCCTTACGCAACTTTGTTTCAACCAAAAAGTTTACAGCTACTCTCTTCTTGAAACAATTGTGAAGTCTTTGTCAAGCTGCGCTTCTTTGCCACTGCTTTCGAAGTTTATTCAGGTAATTCTGTTAGTTTAGTCTGGGATCAGAGACTTCAGATTCTCTAGTGCTACCTGAGAATGGAAAGGGTTACACTGTGCACTACAGTTAGATGTTGTTTTTTTCCTTCCAAGCAGTTGCAGAGAGTTGTTACTATGGCACTGAAATCCCTTTACCCTGTATGCTAAATTTAAAAACTGGACCTTATTTTCAGTAGCTTCAGTGTTAGAAGTCAAATATAAAAATAGTATAGTCTTTAGGCTCGCTCGCCATTTGTGCTCAAGCACATCACTAGTATATAATTGGCATTTTTGTGTTAGTTTGGTGGTCCCGCCCCAAACTGCACTAAATGGAATTCTCTGGTTTATCGATCATTACCCGTATCATCCTAGAAATTCAATGTTCTGCGGGTGCAGTTAAAACTTAAATGCGCTATTTGTTACAGTAATAAGCCCTACGTAACAGTATGAAAATTATTTTGCCTTAGACTAACCACAAAGGTAGCTAAGTCTTGTGTAGGTATGTCCAGTGGTGTGAAAGTGTTGTGCATTAGAGCTACTACCTAACTAAAGAACTTAACAAAGAAAACATTAGAATAACGTGATTTTTTTCATTTTTTTTTATTCAAACAGTTGTGTTGAGTGGTTGCTATGGCATTGAAACCCCCTTCACTGCATACATGTCTCGACTATTTTTTTAGTAGCTTGAGTGTTAGAAGTTAAAATCAATCATTTAACAATAGTGTAGTTTTAGGCTTGCTTGCCATTTGTGCTCAGGCACATCACTAGTTATTATTATTATTGGCAAGTGAGCAAAGCAAGTGAAACACAATGGAATGGAGATTTCATGATATTTATTTATTTTTTGCTTATTTATTATAGTATGTGCAACTCCAATTTTCACCTGTACCTCTACTTGCGTAAGTTAGGTAAAGCTTTTCCCTGCTCTGCATGGGGGATATCTAGGATATACACGTATTAGTAGTTATTTCTGCACTTGAATTTTACTTCAAAGAGTGTATAGTGACTACGAGACCCACTGTATGGCTGCACTACTATTCTAGCGCTATAGCTACATGCGAGTACATATGGACCATTTCAACTTATACAGCTTAACAAAGTATAGTGGACTATAGGCAAGAGCAGCTGAAAAAATATTAATTGTGGTACATTTAAATGGCAAGTGCACTTTGACTTCAGTGTGCCACTAAATTTCAGAGGTGAGAACTGATAAATTATGCCAAGAGGTGTATCTCAAAGTTTAGCCTTGGTTAAGGGTGCTGGCACACTCTTTGAGCGCGAAAAAACCCGCCAAATAGGCCACGGTTGCTAGGGCGTGTTAAACTTACTTCTGTTTTTACCCGAATTATTTTATTTATGCAGGCCAGCAAGTACTGCTAGGAGAAAGCATCTACCAAGAATGAAGACTGGAAGTCGATCGCATCTCAAGAAATACCCCCATCACCATTTTGGACTTCCTGGCAGTACTGCACGGCTACCGCCGTAGTTTAGAAGCCGATTTTTTGTATATCATTTTCTTACGCTTGCGTGCATGCCATAACGTTGAGTTTTTGTTGAATTTTATTTTACTTTTCTATTTACTCACCTTACCACGTGAACTATTGTCGATTATTTCCGTGAAATTCCGTATATTAAAAATATCTCAACGTTATAGGGTCAACCCCTTGTGGCCCCAAACTCTGGCAAAATTTGAACCATAGCAGTTAGTCCATTCCCGAGCAGTACGCAAGAGAAGATTCTAGATTCATTACTTTAGAGTGCGAGAATTTTTTTATTGTAAGTTGACTCCGCCCCACCCTATCAGTACCCGCGTAGTGGTGAGTGAGGCACAGCTGCATTTCATGGGCGCTAATTTGTTACAGAGCGTAACAAATTAGTGGTAGATAACGCGCTACTATTCAGCAACCACTGAGCATCAAAACAAAACAAAACCAAAAAACAAAAAAAAAAAAAAAAAATCAAATCAAACGTTACAGTTAAAAAGCATGCATGAAATGCACTTACAGTATACAGAATATCATTATCTTTAATGTTCACTCTATCATGAGGGTTTGGATTATGAATCCAGGGTTTCACAGAGTGGAAGGGAGGGGAAGGGTGGGGGGAAGGGGAGAATCAGGATACCCTTCCCCCTTCCTCCAAGCATCAATTTCTTTTCAAGAAATAACCAAACATAATTACTCAAACAATCTAATAACACAAATAGTGACAGTAGCAGGAAAATTACAACATGATTTTTTTTTATCATTCTGCTTGAATTTGACAAATAATTCCACAATTCTCTTGGTTATGCCCGTTTTAGCCTATTTCGTAATCTAGGTCTTGAAAAAAGCTGTCGCTATAGTACACAGCTCAAATAATATCTATGATGTAGCTAGTTTAAATATCTAAAAATGATTCCAAAGAGCACAGAACTTTCCAGTTCTTGTAAAACCTCTTGGAGCCCTAAAACTTTCCAGAGATTTTGATTACATAATCTTATTATGTCCTTTTGAATATGGGGAAAAAAGCCGACTCAAGCTGTAACCTTTCGACATCTCATCAAGATACTTTTCAGGAACAAGAACTCCCTATGATTATTTTATGTAAAGAAAAACACAAAACAAAAACACAAAAAAAAAAAAAAAAAAAAAACTGCAAGATAATTGGTTGTATATATTTCTATAATAATTACACCTGCAGGACAATTTGCACACACCATAGAAAGCCAGCATACTGGAAACTAATGCGTCTATAAAACTTCAGGTTTTCTAGTAATAATTGGGATATGTAAAGCTTCCTCATAATTATAAGGATGTATTAAACAGTGAACACGTGCCACTATCCTGCCATTTATTTATAAAATCTTCACAGAGAACTTGACCCTTGTGACCCCAGAGGACTTCAACAAGAAGTTTGTGGATAAAATGTAGTAGAACTTCAGTTATTCGAACTTCAATTATCTGAACATTTCATCTCCATTTCAGTTAACAGAACCCCCTAAATTTAATAGTAGCACATACAGACATGATTGCTTGACCACACCCCAACATTAGTGCTGCTTTATAATGCATTTGAATGGTGTTCAGTTATCTGAAAACTCCAGATCTGAACACCTCTCAGTCCCTAATGTGTTCAAATAACTAAGTTCTACTGAATTTATTGGCTGTTAACAGCACAGAAAACTGTAGGCCAATATTATTGCATGACTATACTGTAGGATGTAGCAAGAAAGAGATGGAATCTGATTACATACATACCATTTACTTCCACAACTGGCCCAACATCTGTCTTCTAATCCATTCCCCTCCAATGGTTGAAGCTTCCAATTAGTAGGTGATGGGCTCCTCCAATAGTCTTGTTTCATTCACCTCCAAATTCCTGAGGAAACGACTCATTTTCTAGGCCTTTCGGTTAGTGAGCTTCCAGCTAGAAACGTTAACCAAAGATGAGCCACAGGCAGGTATTATTTAGAATTACCTGGTGGGGCATTATGTAGAAATGGCAATAGTTTTAACAGTTGCTATGGTTTCTAGCTCAAAGTCTTGGTTTCTCTGTGCATGCGCGTTTGTATCGGGTGCCAATTTGGCCCCTTCAAACTAAGCGGCGAGTGCCACTAATTTCCCTTACTGAATAAGGGGAAAAATACCTGAACCGGGTGAAAAATTATGGAACTTTTTCACTAAGTCTACTGGCAACGAGTTCCAACAAATGCTCCACCCACTTGATCTTAGACTTACCACACCCACTGAGTGCATCACGACGCGCATCCACCCGCCCCCTTTCCTTAACGCACGTGCGAAAAATGTGCACTATTCTGATGATTCTGACTGGAGTAGTTTCATTGATTCTGGTGAAGAAGAGCCCTCAAAATTACTCAAATCAAGTTCCTCCAAAAAATTCACTCCTGCTCAAGTAGCCTGCCTCAATAGGTATTGGTGCAATGGTCTTACAAGTTGTAAGAGAGAGCTTGCACCACAGATTGGTAGGGCTGCTCAAGATTGTGGACTAACATGTGACCAAGTAAAGGTATAATCAGGTGGATATGATGTTTCATGTTGGTGAACTAAAGTAGAGCCTCACAAATCCAAATGCCAAATTTTCTTCTGTATTACCATTTACCTAATTAAAGTTGAGTGATATTGCAGCAGGGCTGTTATCACAGTTTAGTTATATAAGAGCCATGTTTCTAGGACTCACAAAGGAATCCATCGTACTAGGCTATAGTTCCATTGTACTGGGCTATGGTTCCATCGTAATGGGCTATGGTTCCATCGTACTGGGCTATGGTGGTTCCATCGTACTGGGCATGGTTCCATCGTACTGGGCTATAGTTTCATCGTACTGGGTTATGGTTTCATCGTACTGGGCTATAGTTCCATCGTACTGGGCTATAGTTCCATCGTACTGGGTTATGGTTTCATCGTACTGGGCTATTGTTCCATCGTACTGGGCTATGGTTCCATCGTACTGGGCTATGGTTCCATCGTACTGGGCTATGGTTCCATCGTACTGGGCTATGGTTCCGGGCTATGGTTCCATCGTACTGGGCTATGGTTTCATCGTGCTGGGCTATGGTTCCATCGTACTGGGCTATGGTTCCATCGTACTGGGCTACGGTTCCATCGTACTGGGCTATAGTCCATCGTACTGGGCATGGTCCATCGTACTGGGCTATGTCCGCGCTATGGTCCACGTACGGGGCTTGGTTCCATCGTACTGGCTATGGTTTCCATCGTACTGGCTACGGTTCCATCGGACTGGGCTCTAGGTTCCATCGTACTGGGCTACGGCTCCATCGTTACTGGGCTTATAGTTCCACGTACTGGCGCTATGGTTCCACGTACGGGGGCAGTATGGTTCCATCGTACTGGGCTATGGTTCCATCGTACTGGGCTACTGTTCCATCGTACTGGGCTACGGTTCCATCGTACTGGGCTACGGTTCCATCGTACTGGGCTATAGTTCCATCGTACTGGGCTATGGTTCCATCGTACTGGGCTATGGTTCCATCGTACTGGGCTATGGTTCCATCGTACTGGGCTATGGTTCCATCGTACTGGGCTATAGTTTCATCGTACTGGGCTATGGTTCCATCGTACTGGGCTACAGTTCCATCATACTGGGCTACAGTTCCATCGTACTGGGCTATGGTTCCATTGTACTGGGCTAGGGTTCCATTGTACTGGGCTATGGTTCTATCGTACTGGGCTACGGTTCCATTGTATTGGGCTACGGTTCCATCGTACTGGGCTATGGTTCCATCGTACTGGGCTCGTTATAGTTCCATCGTACTGGGCTATAGTTCCATCGTACTGGCTATAGCCATCGTTAATGGGCTATGGTTCCATCGTATGGGCTATGGTGCCATCGTACTGGGCTAACAGTTCACCGTACTGGGCTACGGTTCCATCGTACTGGGCTACGGTTTCATGTACGGCTGGCGATGGTTCCATCGTACTGGCTACGGTTCCTCGTAATGGGCTATAGTTCTCGGACTGGGCTATGGTTCCACGGACCGGGGTACGGTTCCATCGTACTGGGCTATGGTTCCATCGTACTGGGCTATGGTTCCATCGTACTGGGCTATGGTTCCATCGTACTGGGCTATAGTTCCATCGTACTGGGCTATGGTTCCATCGTACTGGGCTATAGTTCCATCGTACTGGGCTATAGTTCCATCGTACTGGGCTACAGTTCCATCGTACTGGGTTATGGTTCCATTGTACTGGGCTATGGTTCCATCGTACTCGGCTATGGTTCCATCGTACTGGGCTATGGTTCCATCGTACTGGGCTATGGTTCCATCGTACTGGGCTATAGTTCCATCGTACTGGGCTATGGTTCCATCGTACTGGGCTATAGTTCCATCGTACTGGGCTATAGTTCCATCGTACTGGGCTACAGTTCCATCGTACTGGGTTATGGTTCCATTGTACTGGGCTATGGTTCCATCGTACTCGGCTGTGGTTCTGTTCTACTAGGCTATAGTTCTGTTCTACTGGGATGTGATTGCACTAATGTTCTGTTCTACTGGGATAAGGTTCCATTGTACTAATAGAACCTTATCCCTCTACAATGAAATCATATAAGCCAATGATTGTTTCTGCTCTAGAGCGTACTATACTTTTATGTTATATTTTGCTTTTTCCAGAGGTGGATTAAAAAAAAAAGTTTTAGGTCTAAGCATGCAAAGCCACGGCAAGAGAAGGTATGGGCTAAATCTAAGCAGAAACTGACCCAGTGGCAATGCTATTTGAAGGAATATGGTGAATCTGATGGTAAGTTTTCTTACTTAAAGATTACTGATGTACTAGTGATGTGCTCCAGCACAAATGGCAAGTGAACTGGTCTGATTGAAATTTAAATTTGAATGATAGCCACTTATGTGTAGTATTCTTTGATGGTTAAATGTTTTTGTTAATTTATTTCTATTCTTTAGCAACACACAACACTTTTACACACATATGCACACTTGTTCACTGGATATATCAGCACTTGACTATTGAACATTTGATTTTCAAGGGATAAGCAAATGAATTTCCAAAGATGATACGGGTAAGGATTGATAAACTAAATGATTCCGCTTAAGCTAGCTGCCATTCTCATATTGACTTGACTATTGGACAGTGGATTTTCAAGCGAGTTATGCTAGGCATATAGCTACAACAAGCAGTGCATTACCCAAGGTTACTTACCACCGCCACTAATAGAATAGAAAATGAACTCTGTAAGTTTGTTAGACCTATGTAGCTGCGAAATTCTGTCTCTGTAGATTTTTTTTTTTTCCTGGCATTATTTCGAAGTCTTTTCTCCTCCTGAATTTCTTGCGCCTGCACTAATGGTAACATTGTAAAGTAGCCTCCAGGGTTGGACAAGCATTCGGCCATCTATTATGTACCAAAATCTCAATTGAGACTCGTTAGTGAGGGTCTCGCTTTGCTCACCCAATTAAAGTGCACATAAGCGATAGGATTATAATACTCACTTCGTATATTGTGGCTAACTCCCATTGTCATGTAATGACGTGAACAAATAATTTTCTTGCTGCCTGCCCACGATAGTTTAGCTATGTGGTGTAGTTTTACTCAGCGCACATACACGAGAGGGTTATAGTAGTCTTCCTGTCTATGCTCTGATTTTAGAGATACAGACAATTAACTGTTGCTTTAGGTATGAGGTTCCTCAGAACAATGATTTAGGACCTTTTATTGTGCTATTCGCCCCCCTCTCCCCAATCCAATTGTCACGTCATAATCACATGAGCAAACATTTCCTGTGTCTCTGGTCTTATGAAGACAGCGTTTACATGTATCGTTTCCATTGCTCGAACTATATTGATGCCTGATTAGAATGAAATAGCCAATAAATTATTCTTTGGGTCTGAGATGATTTTGTAATATATAATTAGCTATTGTGCAGCACTGAAGGTTTGTACCTCTGGTGCTTCATTGAGTGCTGGAGTTTCCTGGTCAAACTACCAGCATTTACATCTACCATTCCACAAGTTGTATTGATACCTGATTACCTAAATGCCAAATAAAATTATTCTCTTGGTCTTAGAATAGTTTTATTATAGCTAGCTGGTGTATAGTACTGCTGAAGGTATGCACCTTTGGTGCTTTATTTTTGTAGTAGTTGGTGATCAGTTGTTGCTTTGTGTAGATGGAAAAGAAGCCATGAAGATGGGCGTAGGACACTTCAATAAACAAGCCAGTGTAGGGTATAAGAGCCTTGCTCCCAGAGAGAAGGACCGATTGGCTTGTGTTTCTGTTAGTAACAAAACAGTGGACAAAACAAAAGAAGCTGCCAAAATTTTTAAAGTTATTCACAAAAAGGTAAACACTTTGTTTCTGCATGTTCCTATTGTTAGTAGTACTTAAATGGTATGTAGTTTCAGGAATTGGAAGCCTTAGGGTACAGTGGGTATGCTGTGGCATTTTCAGGCTTCAGCTTATTAACTGTAAATACGACTGATAGCGAAGTCTGCACCAGCCCTGAAGTTATAGATTACATTCGCTCACTTATTGTTGCCAGTAAGTTTTATTCTGTAATATTTATAACCATTTTTAATTTTAGTATAATGTTGCTGATTAAGATAAGCCTCCGCCATCAGTTTGTATTGTTCCTGAAAAATCTTCAAAATCATTTCAGAAAATCTCATGTGAGTACATTATTTTTTGTGTGTGTGTTTGTTATAAAAACGGATATCTTATTGCAGCTGATGCATATTCACTTTTGCCTCGTGCCTCTGCAGGTGACCATTCCTCTGTGATGATTTCATCTGCTGCTGGAACACCTGTGTCTGCTGCCACTAAACTGGAAGATCTTTCCTCCATGGTCTCATGTGTTGCAGATAAACCTCGAAGCAGCCAGTCCTCTATATTTTCATCTGCTGTGGCTAAGCCTCGAGTCCAAACATCATCTGAGGTCGCCAAGCGAGGAGGCCCATCTGAGGTCGCCAAGCGAGGAGGCCCATCTGAGGTCGCCAAGCGTGGAGGCCCATCTGAGGTCGCCAAGCGTGGAGGCCCATCTGAGGTCGCCAAGCGTGGAGGCCCATCTGAGGTCGCCAAGCGTGGAGGCCCATCTGAGGTCGCCAAGCGTGGAGGCCCATCTGAGGTCGCCAAGCGAGGAGGCCCATCTGAGGTCGCCAAGCGTGGAGGCCCATCTGAGGTCGCCAAGCGTGGAGGCCCATCTGAGGTCGCCAAGCGAGGAGGCCCATCTGAGGTCGCCAAGCGTGGAGGCCCATCTGAGGTCACCAAGCGAGGAGGCCCATCTGAGGTCGCCAAGGGAGGCTCATCTGAGGTCGCCAAGCGTGGAGGCCCATCTGAGGTCGCCAACGTGGAGGCCCATCTGAGGTCGCCAAGCGAGGAGG
>WLWD01001581.1_pt1 | contig 98955 bp, 51 predicted proteins | sample 6712731 | NCBI WGS metagenome assembly WLWD01 (sample SAMN12718690, study PRJNA576275) | sponge metagenome | isolation source: marine sponge | host: Mycale hentscheli | place: New Zealand: South Island, Marlborough, Capsize Point | collected 2014-11-01
ACACCGTGCGAGTCGTCCACATGTAGCAAGTAATAAAGGCTTCCATTGATTCTGTACTGGAGAAGGTTGCCATGAATATCAAGAAAATGTGAGTTTAATGAAAAGATATGTCCACTTGATCCACTAACTTTGTAATTATCCTTTGTGTGTCTTCATTTAACACCAAAAATGTAGCTAACTCAAAGGTTATTTTATTCAACTAAGACCCAATCAGCATTTCTGATTACATTATATTACACACACTATAATCAGTAGGATGGCAACAAACAAGATGAGCAGAGTTCCATCATCCAGTGTTACCAGTTTTACTACTGTTATAAACCAGTACTTCCTCAATTATCCAGACACTTTGGCACAGAAAAACTCAAGTGTCCAGATATGTGAAAACATCCAAATACATTAATAATTGCAATCTTTATTGAAGACAACACGAAAGATTAATCACAAAGTCAGAGCTAGCAAAGAGACAGTGAAGATGACCAAAATAATAAAACAAGAATGCAACAAAATGGAATAAATGACAGACAACACAAGCACCTAGCTAACTAAATAAATATCCATCAACACAGTATGCTGTTCTATTAAAAAGTTTCATAGACTTCATGTCTGGATCCTCGAGCTGCAGAGTAGAGGAGACAGCTGGGAATACAGCAACACAGCGCACACACAAGGACAGCGATAATGATCATAATAATAAACACTGCTAATACGACGCCCACTGCAACAGCCACTACTGGAAATAAGTAGGGGTCAACTGAAAAACAAACAAACAAACAAAATGAATGAATAATATTAAGAATGATTCAGTCAACTCTAGCTGTTATGATATTATTGAGTGTAAAAACAGGAAATGACTACTGCTGTAGATTGTAATAATTTCCATTATGGGTCCATTTTTACAGAGCATGTAGCTATAGCCAGCGAACTCCCTCCTTCCCTAATGCTGTTCTAGTAGGTCAGATATTTTACTGGTATTCACTAAAATTGAACAAGCAGGAGCAAAAGGATATTCAAAACTCTTTCCAAAAGGAATTGTCACAAACTGTAGCCTGTCATTAGTGCAGAGACATAAACACTCTGCCTTTCAGGTAATATAAATAAGGCTTCTGAAAGCTAGCTAATTAGAATTGAGTGGTTGTTAAAAATGGCTGCCCTTTGCTAAGTGTTGTTGGAAGAAGGTGTATGTCTGTGTGATCAGCAGTGCAGGATAGCAATACATGCAGACTATGAAACTAGTTTCTCATGTGCTAACTAACTATTGAAAGTTCATTACATTTTTTTCTTCACAAATCTAAAGAAATAAGATTAACTTGTAAAGGGTATGAAGAATCCTCTTCAATCTCAGCCCTAATAGCTATGAAGAATCCTCTTCAATCTCAGCCCTAATAGCTATGAAGAATCCTCTTCAATCTCAGCCCTAATAGCTATGAAGAATCCTCTTCAATCTCAGCCCTAATAGCTATGAAGAATCCTCTTCAATCTTAGCCCTAATAGCTATGAAGAATCCTCTTCAATCTTAGCCCCTAATAGCTAGATAAAATAGCTACAAGCCCTAATAGCTAGATAAAATAGCTACAAACACATTTGCTCCTGAATTGCTGCATTAGTATTAAGCCAGCATTATTTCACTGTCAGTGGGCTATCACAGCAAGGTGACCCCTTACCTGAGCAAATACTGTCTGTGCCATATGTAGTGCTGTAAGATGTGCTGAATGCTACACACAAACAAACAAACAAACAATTAGGAGACACTATTTATACTTCCTCCTTCCCCCCCCCCCCTCCTCCCTCCATGTAGTTTTTACTTACTACAATTGACTTCACTATGGAGCTGACAGGTGGGTGTGTCAGAGTAGGAGGGGTACTGGAAGCAGCTCCGCAGACACTGGCGAGAACTACTGCACGTAAAGCTTGAGACTTGAGCACCACGTGTACTATTACTGTACAGATATCAGGAGTAATGGAAATGTTTCAAAGTGGGAGGGGCATCATGTATCACACAACAATTTACTCCCATCAAAACTATTTTTTTATGTTTTACAAAACCTACAACTCAAACTGAACTCAGTAAAATTGCATGGAAAATTATATGATGCAAAAGTTTAAAATAATATTACGATTGAGTTAATGTTCCTTAATTATTTTCTTTTATTTCTTCCTACGAATTCTTTAGCAATGTCTCAGTTCAGTGATGTCTGCTTTGTCTCTAAATATGCATCGAAACTGTATTGTCTTTTATCAAGTCTTTTATTTTTACCCGAAAACAACTGATTTGCCATAATGACAATAGTAAATAAACTGTGTTCTGAAGTTGGTACTGATATTATGATAAACAGCCTGTTAACCCTCAGCGTGCATGCGTGAGAGGGTTAGTTGTCCTCTCAGTCTATCTGTTTGTCTGTCTGTTGTGCTCTGATTTTGGAGATTACTGACAATTAACTGTTGATTTGTGCATGAACTTGCTAAGAACGACGATTAAAGACCTTTCATTGTGCTACTTTTTTTGTTTTGTTTCGGGCTGATTATTTAGAAAATGCAAACTTTTAGCTCTGCATAGATACTAGCTTTTGTGAGTAATGCCCCTATTGCCACACTGTAATCACGTCAGCAAATAATTTCTTGCAGCTGAGGTAGTTTGCTTTTAATGCTGCTGGGAAGTTAACGGAGTTGCTGAAAGTGGATATTCACGTTGAAAATCTAACCCATGAGTGTCTCTGGCCTATTTAGATTCTTTTCTTATAAAGACAGTGTTTCTTACCATTTTCATTGCTCGAGCTATATTGATGCCTGATTAGAATAGCCAATAAATTATTCTTTTGGTCTGAGATGATTTTGTAATAGCTAGCTAGTGTATTAGCGCTGAAGGTTCACACCTTTGGTGCTTATTTTAATGGTTAAGCAACAGAATTGAATTCACAAGCCAATCAATATTATGAAATTCAATTACAACATGTAACAAATGAACATGCTGTGTGCCCCCTAAGCCATACATCTGGGGGGCAAGTGCCCCCTGGCCCCCACCACTTCTATCACCCCTGAACATAAACATAACTATAATTAATTCACTTTAATAATTTTAATCAAACAAGCACTAACTTACTATCCTCCAGTGTCTCTGTGACTAGTGGAATAAGAGTATCCCAACTGGCGGCAAGTGCTGTCTGCTGCAGCTGTAGATATGCCACACACTGGACCCCACCTACTGTTCAGGTACACTTCCACATAGCCTGAAGACTTGTATCCAGTGCCACCCTGTACCAGACGAACTCGAGAGTCATAAGTAAAATAATCAATAGGCGATGGCGCTGCACGGGATACAACAGACAATATTTAACCTTTCCACCAAATATCTGCTAGCTAGTGATCCTGAATCTTATAAGGTTGAGGTCACAGTGAGGTGAGGTGGGAAAGTTTTCAGCTATATTTAGTGCTGAAGTAATTTTTACTATACAGAAAATCCTGAATTTAATTAATTAATAATGATGATAGTGAAGAGGTATATATTATTTAGCATGCATCTATTAATAAAAAGAGTCAAGAGTACAAAGTCCAAGGTAGATAAAATCAACTTATCACTGAAGTTCTGTTATAAACTTTGCCATTGGGCTAGCCCCTCAGGGTATTGTAGTAGACTTTATAACAACTTACAAGGAGATTTAACTAGGATGCTAATTTTAATGATATACAACACGCCACTTTATCAAATTGAAATTCATAAAAGTGTAGGATTGTGTGGAAGTGAGATACAATTATTTAAAATCATGAGGAGCAGCAAAAATTACAAGATCTTGTCATGCAGACCCAACATCAGGACATTTTAGGCATGAAAAACTTTGTCAAGAATGTGGGTGAGTTCCTGGTGGCAGTTTAGATTGTGATACTTGTCAGAGATGTAATAGAAAGATGACTGCTTCTGAGCTGCACCCTGTGCCAGTGCATTCTCCATGGTTCCCCCTTGGCACTGATTTTGTGAGACATCCATCCTATGTTTATAATTGCTTATTAAAACATGCAAAATCAGTCATCTACCAAAATTGGAGCAAATGTTCTGCTGTTAGATAGCTCAAGAAAGAAGTGAAAAGGTGTAATAAAAAAAAAAAAACTTGACAGCAAGTCTGGTTTTGCCCATTCTGTATACAAAAGAACTTGGGGAAAAGGTTGTATTTTATCTCTAATGACGGAAATGCTGAAAAGTGTGGAAAGGGTTCACATTCATCATCTGACAGCATCTCATGTCTAATTCATTTCTGCAGATAGACCATCAATTGATGGAGTTGTGTGAGGACAAAACCATTCAAATATTCTTATAGCCCGTTACCGGAGCGAACACGCTTGTCGTTAAGAACTATTAATCGGATACAGTCTGGTATGCTCGTAAGAAAATGTATAGCGGGGGAAAGTCTGATATAGTTCATAGCAACCATAATTATGATGGAAGGCAGATCAAAGCAAAATGAAGAGTTTGGGTACTTTAATACAATTACTAAGATAGCTAACGCTATAATTTGCTCGTTGTTTATGTTTGGAGTCTTGATATAGTAAGTAAGAACTTGGATGTAAAATTTGATTAGTATAATGTAAAATGATCAGTAGCTAGAGTTGAAAAGTTAAATGTTTGATGAAATAATGAACTAGCTATTAGCTAGTAGTTTCTTCTTTATTCTCTTTGCTTTGTTTTTGTTGTGTCACTGTTGTTAAAATTGAAAGTGCAGTTGTGGTAGGTTTGACATGGTGCCATATGTTGAATATGTATAGGAATGGAGTGCTGCTGCCATATACAGTGTACTTTGTTTTGAGTGTAAAACTTGTTGAAATGTTATTTTTTTCTCAGCCGATAAAATATCAGATATTGCTTGGTGCTGTTCTGTGGTAGTTCACTCATATGTTCGCAGTGCTTCTAAAGAGTGGTGTCCTGTCCGCTCTTTAATAATTTTTTCTGGTACGCCAGCTTGAAACAATTCCGAAGCTCCTGTGGCACGCAGTGAGTGGTTGGTTTTTCTACCATCTATCTGGGCTTCGCTGCACATGTTTTTTAACATGGTAGCCAGCATATTTTTTCCCACTGGTACAGGTGAGAACCAAGGCTTATCAGGGTCACTAGGGACGTTAGGCAATGGTCGGGCATAGAAATAATCTTTCTTCCAAGCATCTGGAGGAAGCTTACTGAAATATAAGTCCAAAATATGAATGTGGCACTTGTCACCTGCTTTTGAAGTTGAATAAATTGGAACACGTTTGACTTCTTGCTTGAAGTGGGCTAGACCTCCAGGATTGTTTTTTGATGAATTTTCCAGATATAGGTAGTGCAAAGAAGGGAAGGTACATTTAACTAGCTGAGATAGTTTCAGGTTATGGTGTTCTTGGCCTCCTCTTAAGCAGAAGTTTTTTCCATAAGAGAAAAAACGGCTCGAAGAGGTGCTTTGGGATTTTCTGTCCCGATGACTTTTGTCTCCCACAATTTGATTTCGTCCTCTTTGGAAATGATTACAGCATGTTTCGTGTCTTGTGCAACACCATCCTTTTGCAATTCTTTGAACAAATTGTCCAACACAGCATGAAGGGACTGGAACTTAATATTGTTCTTGTCCAGAAAGTTCGGAGTGTGGGTATTGACTGGGCGAGCGTGGCGCAGTGTACCAGATAGTAGCAGATAAATGGTTTTTGGTGGAAACAATTCACTGTTGCTTTTCCTAGTTTCTAATACATACTGTATCAGCCAGAAATTTACTTCCTCCTCATTTAGGAACTTTTTCGTCTACAGAACGGCTGTTTCTGGCAAGTCTCCAACAATCAAAATTGTTCATAGCCCATTGAGTGGAATAGGTTGTAGTTTTAGGAACCTTTTTAATGGACGATATCTTCGGTGGTTTTAAAATCAAACCGCTGTTTTTTACAGTGACTGTCGACAATGGTGGCGCCATCAGCAGACCCTCTTTTCCGGCTCGTTTCCATTTCTGAAAAGGGTTACTAAGAACGCAAACGTTACCAGGTAACTATGTCCGCATTAGTCTGCATGGAAGTTCTATTGATGTCTCTTAAACGGAGCACAATTATTGCTATTACCATGCCAACAGCATAAGATGACAAGTAAAGTTATCTAATGTGTAGGTGTTAACTGATTCAATATCTTCCAAAATCAAATCATCTTTTAAATTACATTCTCAAAAAGATAAGAACTAAATAACTGAAGCTCTAATTCAGTAATGAAATCATTTATCCAATAAAGGATGCACCTTCTGGCAGACATAATGGAATGACTGGAGCAAGTTACCCGTGCCATAGGGTATGTTGCATATCAGATCATACCCACAAGTGGAGTCAGCAAGCTGAGGTTAGTTACAAGTCATGTGATCCACAAACAATGCTACTTCTACTTACTATACTAAGACCACATTACCAAAACAAGAAGACAGAAATTCCCACAACTAATATCATAGTGGGCTCTAAGCCACACATTGACAGGACATATTTTACAGTATATTTGCTGGACTTTATGCTCCTGGCACTGCAGGTAGGCATTACTACATTTGACTTCAAAAGATCAAATTTGATGACCATGCTTGAGTGGTTATTTCACAGAACAGGTGTCAGTGTCTTCATTGCAAGTTGTTTAAATGAAATTAGCCTATAGCTATGCAGGGGAGTAGGAAGCTAGATCATATTGATGCGGCCATTATAACCACACCCACTTAACCACGCCAACTCATTTATTCAAGTAATGGGACAATACAGTGGTTTTTCTATCAAATGAACCAGAGTTTAATAAATTCAAATTCCACTGTAATCACACCAATTAATTCAACAAATGCCTGCCTTTTGTGGTAGTCATAGCTTTATTTTCTTCAAACATTTTCAAGTATGTGAGGCAAACAACTAAATGGGAAGACTCCCAGTAGTGCAAAAATGGCAATTTTGAAAACCAACACTGCGGGAATCACCTCTGAAGTACGTTTGTGTTTCCAAAAGATCGCTTTGGAATAGTAAACGAAGTACCAGGCTGGTCTGGAGTTTTTAAAAATCTTTCAAAAAGCTCAATATTAGCTATTTAATCCCCACAAAAGTCATTTCGACCGCTCGATTTCGACCGCCCAAGTTTGAAGCAATACAAGATTCGGTAAAAGAGTAGAAAAAAATTAATCAACACATCCCCTTTTGTGAATATTGGTGCGGCCATGGCCTCGCAGCCGCACCCGTTCTGACACCCCTGCTATGTATGTACTTTTAAGAACAATATGACTATCTCTCTAGAAGAACCTAACAAATTTCATCTTCAGTTAATTGTGAGGTAATAAATGATAGGGCCCTCTTGGGTAGACCTTCACACACCAGTCTCATAAATCTTGACCTGGTAAGTGATGTAATGGCTACTGACAACTCACAGCATTTCACAACCAAGTCTTCGTTATGGTCAGGTGATGGATTAGTGGTGTAGTCATGGTAACACTGAAGGATGTGTGTTGGAGCATCAGGAATGTAATCAGACAGGCCATTACAGTTTCCAGAAGAGAGAAGACTGGGAACATTATCCTCCAGCTTATCACAGTCACAGATTAGCCTGCATGCACAACCAAATCACCATGACAACAACATGCACACATACATATGCCACATGGCAAAAACTTTGAACTCAACAATATTGGCTGTTAGAACGAGAACAATTTGCTATTATTATAATTATTTCAGCCGAGAATGACTGAAGTATTGTTACATCATTTATTTTAGCTTAGTTTATGCAAAACAGTGTATAGCAGTTGACCATTAAATTTTTAGCAGATAAATAGAGAATTACTTTCTTACCACAATTCCCCAAGTTCTGAATTTAAGCCATTCGACTATCTGAGGTGTTAGTAATTCTTGGCAACAAGCACTCTGACTCACTTACAAAAAAATATGTCTTAAAACAAATCTTAAATCTGATAATGGTGGAATTTTACTATTTCTTGAGGCTAAAGCACTAGCTAGCATGACAACATTTTTTAAAATTAATATGCTGCTTTACCCTACCAAGTTCAGTAGTTATATTTTAACATTACAAGTATATAGCCATTCCTGTCCTCTATTTTCAGGAGTACTGATAGCTTCTGCAATGCAACTTTAGCTGTTATATATACAGCTTTTGACCATATATTTTAGCTAACAAATACGGAAGTAATTTCTTACCTCATTCAATAAACAGTCATCTTTAGAATTGAAGCCATTCTGACTGTCCAAATAAAGCTCTCCGCTACTAAGAAATGGCCGAGTTTGAGTTTCTAGTCTGGTAAAGAGTCTTCAACACCATAGTAACCATTTGCCGCAGGTTTTGTGACTTGAAAAATGAGTTGAAGGAATTATCACACAATTTTGAGCTCTATAAGACTTGCTTATTGGTGTAGTATCACAAGAAACTGGAGGCAAGCCAAAAAAGCTGTAGTTTTAAGAGAAAAAGGAACTGCATGTGCGTTTAAAGGCCATATGTACAATCCATGCATATATCAAACATATACCCGATTTTCAATTGTACGCCCCCAAAAGTATCTCGCTCGCTTGATAATAATTGACTGTCTGTCACATGTTGACATGTAACCTCATATGTATACTAACATTAATGAACCTGAAGATTATACATACTACTACACTAACATTTGCACTCCTAATACATTACACCCCTACATACACTACACCCTTACATATACTACACCCTGAATTCACTACACCTCTACTTATACTACACCCTACACACAGAAAGTTGTCAGATGATTCAACACTTACCTCAAACTACTGTAGGAGCCATAATTAACAACATCATAGTACCCCAACTGCCTGCAGGTAGCCTGGCCTACTCTCTTGTAGTCAGAGGGCTGAACACTTCCCCAGACTCCTTGCAAATACACCTCCACAACACCAGAGCCAGAGCTATTCTTTGGGCCCACAAGTCTCACGTCGCCGTTGGACTGGCAGACTGAAGAAACACACACAAAACAAAAAATAAATGAAAACAATAAAGGCAGTGCGTGGACACCACCGGCACGCCTAGAGTTCGTTCAACATACCCGCAGCGCTAATACAGGCCAGAAGAAACAGCAGGACTCTCTCCATCGCGAGGACCAAATCGCCGCAGTTTAATGCTGAACTTGCATTATTCCTAATGCGTTCACGCGGTGACGAAGTAGGAAGTTTAGGTACTGAAAACAAAACTAGCTATCGGTTGTCAGTATGTCATTCTGTTTATCGTAGCTAGCTAGCTAAGTACTTTACTTAAAACAAACAGTCAAATGTCATTTGACTGTTTGTTTTAAGTAAAGTAAGACAAACTATCATTCATACAAACAACGTAGAAAGAGAAAAAGAGTGACTGACAACTAGAATAGTAACTGGTTTGACCTGTTCATGTGGACCAAAAACCATTGTGTGAGATGAAGTTAGATAACAGTATAATCATGGTACATATTGGAATCATAAACACTCTCTTACAGTTAAAGCCAAGGGGAAAGACATGAGCTTAAAAGTGCAGTTCACTGTAGCAACCATGCTACAAACCAAAGAATTCTAGCTCCTCAAGATATTCTAAAACATCTGCACAGTGATAGATAGTGTGTATCGCAAAACCAGTGAGGTTATTCACTTACTGTTATAGCCTTTACTCTCTGTCTAAAAATACTAATACTATATTAATATTACTACTACTCAACAACAACAAAAACAAAAACAACAGCAACAACAATAATAGTAATAGCCTGGCCAAACTTATTTTTTTAATCTAATGTGACATACAAGGATTATGGAGGCTCAGATTCAAATGATCATTGCAAGTACATACAGGGGAAGTATATGCAGCAAGGTCAAGATAAGTGGATCTTGTTCCCTTTCTGCCACATTCTAGCAAAAACAAGTGGTGATTGAGCGATGATATCCAGTGAGGTTCACAAGACAAGACTTTATAGCTACTTCAACAACTAATCCTCCGTGTCAGGTTTTTATACAGGGAGGATTAACCCTTGCAAAGAAAGCTTCATACAACCATGGCTATTACCACAGCCACTATGGTATATATTATTTTATTCCACGCTAGATTGCTAGATATCTTCACAATGATATTTTTTAGGTACGTGACCCCACTTATTACACTCGTCATCGTGTAATAAGTACAATATAATATATATATATATATATATATATATAATATTCCACCCTCTTCACAATGATATTTTTAAGTACTTGACCATGAAATAACTCATGATATTTCATTGTTATTTGCAATAAAAAATCCTCCACTAAAGTAATGGATCCAGAATCTTATCTCTACTGCTCAGGAATGGACGAACAGCTATGGTTCAAACTTTGCCAGGGTTTAGGGTCACAAGGGGTCGACCCTGTAACATTGAGAATTTTTTAATATACAGAATTTTATAGAAATAATCGACAATAGTTCACTTGGTAAGGTGAGTAAATAGAAAAGTAAAATAGAATTCAACAAAAACTCATTATGGCATACACGCAAGGGTAAGAAAATTTCTTAATTACACTCAGGCAGGATGATATGGCAAGATATTTTACTATCAGGCTATATTTTCACTCTGCCTCTGGCTCTTGAAAATATATTAACCTGCTCATGAAATATTTCTGCCATATCACACTCTGACTCATGTAATAAGTACTATATATTATATATTATATATAATATATTAAGAGTTAGACAACAATGAATGGTTTACATGCAGGAAGTGAGTGGTAGTGGTTATAGTAGTATGGACTCGTCAATGCAATGTGTATGGCTTCTGAGACTTAAGGGAGGACTTTAAATAGTTCAATAGGAACAAGGAGCAGTTATTGGAATACGTGGATTCAAGTATTGATGATGAGTGTGTGATGCTAGATGATAATTATTTGATGAGCTGTTCCTAGTTCATGCGATTAAATTTGTAAAGGAGTCCAATAAAACGCTATCATAGGTGGATGGCTGAGGGTCTTCAAGCTATCATAAGTGGGTAGCTGAGGGTCTTTAAGCTATCATAGGTGGGTGGCTGAAGCTCTTCAATTATAGGAAACTAAAGTCAGTCCTAATTAAAGCAAGAAAAATGCATAAAAGAGGGATGCCTCACTCAAGCCCTTCTATTACATGGATAATTAACATTATATTAAAAAAATTTTAACTTTGGAAGGCTCTAGCCCCTCTATGCCCCACCCTCAGCCTCCTATGAACATATTAGCTATAACAAATTAAAGGTACTGATTGAGGGACGTCTAGATATGGCTGGCAGTCTAATTCTAATCGAAATGCTTTTCACGCCACTTTATTCTTTCGAGTGTGTGTTAGATCTCACAACGTGCGTATTAGTACACTACCTGTCTTTTGTCATCTCTAAACATACAACCTGAAAACTACGAGAGAGCTACTATTTGGGATGACAGAATGTGTTGTGCTGGCTATACAGGTTCCAAGTATGATGAGTAGAGGACCCCATCAAGACAAGGGTGCACCACAGGCTGTCGGTGAAGCCAGGCTCTTCTAGCATTTCCTCGCCATAAAGCGACAGTGACCCGCCTCGTTGAGATGGAGCAGTGGGTACCAACTCGGTTGCTGATGGCTCTCCCAAGGTTAGGAATGGTGGAGATGGTGTCCTCAGCAAGGCCTCCCAGACTCTCGGCAATCAGGGGAGCAAAGTCAAAGTTCAGGGAGCAGGAAGCTGAGAGGCTGGAAGTTAGTTTGCATTGGACACCAACTCGAAGTACATGCCCTGGAGATGCTGAAGCCTCTGACAGAGTGTTACTTTGTAGGGGGCTGATGACGTGTATGTCCAGGGCAGCAGGACGGCCATTATGCCATGCTGGGAGATTGTCAGCAGGTTTAGAGGAGGAGTTAGAAATGAGTCCAGGAGTCTCTCTGGCTGGAGTGAGACCTGCTGTCTGGGCTGCAGTGAAGATGACATTATGGATGGCATTATGCCTTAAGATTCTATCACCGTTACCACTACAGCCAATTTGGTGGTCACCAGCCAACTTGTCCATTACACACTAGGCAAGAGAAAGAGGTGCTGAAAAGCGGGGACACCTAGCCAGTCCGCTCTGATGGAGGCTAGGTAAGCAGCTGGTGCATGCTTGGCGAATGGTAGCGTCAAAGGCTCTGGTGGTGTTAGCAACGTGACATGAGGGGGGGGCACACACGAAGTATAAAAGCCACCTTAGGAAGTGCCAGACAAGAACGAAGGAGAGTGGTCTCCAACTGAGAATCCCCCATGTCATGAACTGCATCAAGTGTGGTTTGCAGCTTGGCCAACCTAACCTGGAATACCACTTCACAGTAGTCTGGTGGGCCTACTGGGCAGCCCAGGAAAGAAAAAAAAAAACCCGGCAAGTGGCGGGGATTTCAGGAGAGTGGAGAGGATAGGACGTCCTGAGATTCTGGGATGTAAAGGAGGGATTTGCTCTAGTTGAGGTGGTGTAATCCGAGGGGGTCCCAAGCTCTCTATGATGTGAAGGGCAGCAGCAAGATTATCAGGAGACCCCATTAGGGTGCCGTCGGCAAGATACCAGACATTAAGGTGGTTCAGGTTGGGAATGCTGGTCTTGATCCTCTCTATGAGGGAATGAAGAGTGACAGCAAATCCAAGAGGGCCTAAGGGATCTCCCTGTTGCACCCCATGGCAACTAGTAAGGGACTCATCATCACCAAAGAAAAGGAGAGGATAACAGGCATAGCATAACTCCAACCAGACAACAATAGATGGAACACGCAGTTGAATTTCACGGAACATAGCTGTGGGTGCAGCCTCCTGAAGGTAAAGAACAAGAATTGAACAGATGTGTGGTGTGTATGTGTATGTAGCAAGACTGAAGAGTAGGTGTGTGAACATATTTCTGGGATAGTTAGCTACTATGTGTGAATGTGTCATCATTGCCTGTGTTAATTTCATTTCCTCCCTTGGTCTGGGCATGCTCATGTAAAGTAATAAAAGCTGAGCACATGCTTGTCTAGGCCGCCTTTTCCTAATTCAGATTAAAGACTTAAAACTCTTGTCTGGGCTTGAGGTAGAAACTTGGCTGGTTAGCTATCCAGGTTCCTGCATAACTCAAGTGGAGAAGGACTGGTGGCAGTGCTACTTACAATAGCCTCACAGTTGATACTGTTGAAAGCGTTCCAGAAATCCAGGAGAAGAGTCCAGCGTTGATCAGCAGGGAGGTCAGACGATAGTAAATGTGAGGTAGCATGCACAATAGCTTTGCGTCCTCCTTTTATGCCAACCCCAAGCTGTAGAGGAGTCAAGGTAGAGAAGGAGGTGTGGCAAACAGCAGTGGAGAGGAATTTTGATGTTAGTCGACGGAGAGCTTCGCCTACAGCTATAGGGTGGTGGCCTCCAGATTTTTTGTGGCAAGCCAGAAGGGTCTTCCTACACAGCAGGGAGAAAACAGCAGATGGTCCCAGAGAGGAAATTGATAAACCTTGAAAGAGAGGTGAGAAACAAGGTGGCACGGTCAGGTGAAGGACAGTTGACGGCCTCACGAAGGTGACTCGGAAGGAAGCTGGAAGGTCCTGGAGCTGAACCATTAGGAAATGAATGCACTCCTTTTAAATGGCCTGCTCAGAGATTGATGCTGAAGGTGGAGTGGGACCACAAGGTAATGGTGGTGGATCATCCTGCTGAAGGTGGAGTGGGACCACAAGGTAAGGGTGGTGGATCATCCTGCTGAAGGTGGAGTGGGACCACAAGGTAAGGGTGGTGGATCATCCTGGGGTGTTTTGTCTTGCATTTCCTCCAAGATAGTCGAAAAGCCAGACCCTTTGAGAGAGGGCTTGGATGGCCTTGCTATAAATACCATTCTGAACTGCAGTCTTGGTTCATCTGATGTTGGAGGATTGAGTAGAAGCAGGAGAACCCATGGAATCCTTACGGGGCGGAGAGGGAATGGCCACACTTCAGTGCTTCAGACCAAAGAGACCAAAGCATCTCAGAGCAGCGCTGAAGACTGGCCTTCACCACCTTGATTATCTCACGCCATTGCAATTGAGAGTTGCCAGAACACACTTTAGCAGCATGAAAAGGCGGGCCCATTGTGACAAGTTGTTCGGAATGAGATCCATAATGACAGTAAAGAGAAGAGAAACTGTATGTGCAAGTGAAGATGCGCAGAATTTGAAAATAATATATGGGCTAATGTTGTCATGTTTAATCACGTCACTTTCATTCTGGGTCCACAAGATCTTCATCTAATCGTAAATTAGAAATTAAGTTCCAACGCACCTCCACTACATGACATCAATTTTAATCGCATATCTCTACTATGGAACACATTCTCAACTATTGCTCTTTCATTGTCCTTCACTTCTATTAAACGTTCTCTCAAGCAAAAATTTTGGGATCTATTTATTGCACGCTTTGATTCAGACAATTCCTGCACATTTTGTTGTTTATGTCCTTGCTCCAGATGTCACAGTCACTTTATTAATGTATCACTCCCCTCTCACACTTAGCTGTTTTATTATCATTTTTATACCTTTTCTTTTCTTTTAGCTAACTAGGCTGCTCTCTTGTATATAGAGTTTGTCCTTCATCCACCCATCATATCACATTGCATCTCTTTTAATTCTCTTTGTTATATAGTGGTTGTAAAGTTATAATAATAATAATAACTAGTGGTGTGCTTGAGCACAAATGGCGAGCGAGTCTTAAACTACACTATTGTTAAATTTGATTTTAACAACTAACACTCAAGCTATTAAAATAAAGTCGAGTTTTTAAATTACGTATGAGGTAAAGGGATTTCAATACCATAGTAACCGCTCCCGCAACAGTTTGAATTGAAAAAGAAGCAACAAAATTAAATCACGTTATTTAAAATTTTCTGTGATATTCTTAATAGTAGTTGTAACGCACAATACTTTCACACAACTGAACATACATACCAGGGCCGTAGTCGGCTAAACTGAACAGGTAAGGCCAGGAAGTGGGTGTGACTTACTAGTTAACAGGAAGTGGGTGTGGTCTAGCCCAATGAGATATGTGGTTATAATTATAATAATTATGAATCAGAAAAAAAAATGAATGAATGAATTATATTACGTGAATGTTCCAGTTATTATAGCCTCTAACAAGCTAAAAATGCAACATTAAAGTAAAAGTCTTCAATTAACATTATTGTTTGAACTTACAAAAGCAGAGTCATCTCCTGGAGTAAGATTAATCAGCTTTTGCTTCAAGGCAGTAAGGCAAATATGACAATGAACACAATCTTCTGCCTCATTGTAGTGAATCCACCTCCAGGAACCAAACCAGGTAGCTTGGAACGCTCGCTTTACCACAGTTTTTTTTTCCATACTTGGTTTCTCTGGAAGTCCACTCAGAAGGCTACTCGCACGACTTGAATCATGCACTACAAGTGCTCATTTTTTAGCAACCGGGAGATCGTGAACCACGCGCAACCAGTTACAATAAACGACCTCTACTAATTTAACTAGTGATGTGCTTGAGCACAAATGGCGAGCGAGCCTAAAGACTATACTATTTTTATATGAATGATTTGGACTTCTAACACTGAAGCTACTGGAAATAAGGTCCAGTTTTTAAATTTAGCACACAGGGTAAAGGGGTTTCAGTGCCATAGTAACAACTCTCTGCAACTGCTTGGAAGGAAAAAAAACAACAACAAAACAATACACGTTATTTAAAAGTTTTCTTTGTGATATTCTTTAGCTAAGTAGTGGTTGTAACACACAATGCTTTGACACAACTGGACATGCACCTGCACAGACTTACCTTCGCAGTAGTCTAGTGGACAGTGTATTTTCAAGTAAATACTGTTGCGAAAGAGCGCATTGACATACCACCGCCACTAACACGAATAGAAATGGATGTCCCTTAAGTTTTCAAGTTTTAACTGCACCCGCAAAAGAATTCAAAACGGTAAACAATTCAATTTCTAGGGTGATACGGGTACTGATCGATAAACCAGAGGATTCTGTTTAGTGCAATTTGGGACGGGGTCGACCACGTAACTAACACATAAACGCGAGGGTCAAAGTACAAAATGACATACATACGTCCATACATATATACAAATAAATAAATAAACTAGTGATGTGCTTGAGCACAAATGGCGAGCGAGCCTAAAGACTATACTATTTTTATATGAATGATTTTGACTTCTAACACTGAAGCTACTGAAAATAAGGTCCACTTTTTAAATTTCGCATACAGGGTAAAGGGATTTCAGTGCCATAGTAACAACTCTCTTCAACTGCTTGAATTGAAGGAAAAAAACAACAACAAAACAATACACGTTATTTAAAAGTTTTACAACTGGACATGCACCTACACAGACTTACCTTCGCAGTAGTCTAGTGGACAATGTATTTTCAAGTAAATACTGTTGCGCACGGCTTATAACCATGACAAAGAGCGCATTGACTTACCACCGCACTAACTCGAATAGAAATGGAAGTCCCTAAGTTTTCAAGTTTTAACTGCACCCGCAAAAGAATTCAAAACGGTAAACAATTCAATTCTAGGGTGATACGGGTACTGATCGATAAACCAGAGGATTCTGTTTAGTGCAATTTGGGACGGGGTCGACCACATAACTAACACAAAAACGCGAGGGTCAAAGTACAAAATGACATACGTACGTCCAAACATATATACAAATAAACATCCCCGATTTTTTCATTTTTACCCCTGTAAGTGTCTCGCTCGCTACGCTCGCTCGCCAATAATACTAGAAAATGCTCGTGTAGCATTGGTTGGGCGAGCGAGCGAAGTTCTGGAATGCGCGCGCGAGCTGAGTTAACAATAACAGAATTACCTGAATAAACTTAGAAAGCAGTGGCAAAGAAGCGCAGTTTGACAGAGACTTCACAATTGTTTCAAGAAGAGAGTAGCTATAAACGTTTTGGTTGAAACAGAGTTGCGTAAGGCAGTGCAGCAGGATTCTCCGCGCTCGTTAATTGAAAAATACTGGAACTGTGAACGCTTTACCTAACTTACGTAATTAGAAGCGCGCGCGAAACCTACCCCATAAACAGATAAATAAATCGTGTAGCATTGGTTGGGCGAGCGAACGAAGTTCTGGAATGCGCGCGCGCGTTTAAACGACGACGTACGACACGTTTAAAGGAGGACGTATTCAGGATTTCCATTGACTACATCTTAGAGTTGCTCGCTCGCTTCGCTCGCCAATTATAGTATTTTTATGTAACGATCTTTATCTTTGACGAAAAAAAGGTGCGACCAAAGTCGTACTGGTCGTACTATCGACTACGGCCCTGCATACGCAAGACTTACCTTCGTGGTTCGTCTAGTGGACAATGCATTTTTAAGTAAATACTGTTGGGTAGGGCTTATAACTGTGACAAATAGCACATTAACTTTACCACCGCCACTAACTTGAATAGAAATGGAGCTCCCATAAGATTTTGAGTTTTAACTGCACCCGCAAAACAATTCAAGCCGTAAACAATTCAATTTATAAGGTGATACGGGTAATGGTCGCTAAACCGGAGGATTCTGTTTAGTGAAGTTTGGGACGGGGTCGAACGCGGAGCGAACACAAAAATACGGAAGGTCAAAGTACAAAATGACATACGTACGTCCATATATATGTGACAGGATCTGAGAAAACAGCCCACTTCGCGCAAAACATGAAATTGAGATACAGGCAAAAACATCGAGTTGGGAATAGAAATTGAAAATTTTTTTATTTGTTCATACCAATCTAAAACCCTTTGCCTACCTTCTGACAAAATTTTAAGTGTCAACGACAAGTATTTCATGGCGAGCGTGTCGTTAGAAATGCCGCACTCCTTTCTCTTGCAGTCTTTCAAACGCGTTTTTCTCAATTTTTCCGAAATAGCGTGGTAGAACAGGCGAAACTTTAACGGCTCATAACTCGAAAACTACTGATAGCCTGCTAATTATTTATGGCTCATTTTGCAGGAAATTTTAAGGAGTACATAGCAAATACAAAAATAAAATTTTGATGGAGTGCTCCAAGTGGGCTGTTTTCTCAGATCCTGTCACATATAAATAAATAAACAAACATCCCCGATTTTTTCATTTTTACCCCTGTAAGTGTCTCGCTCGCTACGCTCGCTCGCCAATAACGAACACGAAAGACCGAGATAATAGAAGGTAAAGGGTCGGCTACCCCAGACGACTGAGGATGGAAGCTTTCGAGTTGAAGCGTGTTTTTTTTCTTCACGTACCATAAAACTGGATGAAAGCTATATGCTGGACTTGAGTGGGATAATCCCATCTGTAGAGCGTCTTCTCTTTTATAACCAAGCATGTAGCTAGTTAGCGCAAAACCCCTTCAGCATTTTTGATCAATAGAAAAATTATTTAGTAGCTATAGTATGTCCACGTTGAGTTGGCGCGACCACAAATGTGGCAAAAGAGGAATGCACTTGACTAAACCGGAGACCAATTAAGGTCACATGACAGTAGTAGCTCAAACGCGCGAAAACGTCGACGCCCACAGTAAAAACAGGGAGGGTCCAAGGTGCGCATTATTCCCGTAAGTTTACTTGTTGAAATGAAAAAGAAGCTAAAGCAGTTTCTTCCGCGGCTGTATTCAATATATGCCCAATCACTCGTAGTTTATAGTTTGTACGAGCTTGTAGTTGTGCGCTAAAACTGGTTGAAGGTTGCGGAGGGTTATCTGGAGCTGCTACAAAGCTTAGAGGAAAGAAGCACAGGACCGCGGCTGAATGCCTCCTCAAGTAAGTCTGATTGTTGTGTGCTTAAGCGTGTATTTAAACTCTATTCTTATTTCTTGGTGTGACGAATTTCTGAAGTACTCAACAGTAATGTGAAGAATCCAGCACATCACCTACACTTTAGCTATGGCCACACACATTCCAGTATTACTTTGTCCTTCACACTGAATCATTCATATCATTTTATTCATGATTTTACTATATTTTATATCGACTTGTTAAATTTCAACTTTTTTTAAATTATACAAAAAAAAATGACAATTACCATAATTTTATAATGACATGTACAATATATATATTATATAATTTTATGATGACATGAAATTGTGGCAGATACAAGCAGCAGTTGAATTTGGAGGGTGGTAAATAGCATCACCATAACCATAGAGAACTGTACCTATATAGACATGAGTAATGGACAGCTAAAGCATAATAATAGTGGCATGTAGAGTCTATGATGAATTGTATATCTTATTATCTTGGTCAGCAAACAGTAAATTGGCTGAGTATCTAAATAAATAGGCCCTATTTAAACAGGTAAGAAAATCTGAGTGGACAAGCAACCCGTGATACAAACGTACCTCACATTGTAGCTTGCTCTTGTTAAGTAGCCTTGAATAGCAACAAATTCCTGAGCCTAAAATGAACCAGAATGTCAAGCAGAAGGGTAGAAACGAAGTCACCAAACTTACGACTGCTTTTTGTTTACAATTGTCTCTGAGGTACTGCGCACGTGTTTGGCCCAGTCCCGGAAGCGTAGCTACTTCCGTTCAAAAGTTATTAACGGTTTTTACCGCGCCAACTCAACTTGGACATACTATAGTACAGTAGTAAAATCGGAAATATCTAATTACAGAGCAGCACCGGAAGATAATTCAGCTACTAACGAAGCTACTAACTAAGTTACTGTGAACGCTGAACTAGCTGTAATGCAATTAGATAGGGTTGCAATCCTAGAAGCTACTGGAACAGAACTTCCTTGAACTTTCTCTTGAGGATGTCAGGGACTGGTGAAGGAGATGGGACCTCAGTTGCCGTAATAGCTGTTCCAACTTCTCTGGCCGTCCTGTTTGTCGCCGTACTAATGGTTATAATGTGCGTAATATGTGCGAAGACTACGCGAAAGATTCGCAAAAATCAGAGTAGACAGACAGACGGCGAAGTCAATGTTACCAATGCTCTTTTCATAGAAGGTGAGACTTTCTAAATCTGGCTACAGAAAATTTGACTTTTAGTGAATGTGGAGTGTGAACTTTTTAAAGACAATTAATTATTTAAACCATATAATATGTATGTGTGTGCCTGTACATGCACATGCCAGAATTTGCAGCCAACTTTAAGTGCCATACAATCATAAAGACAATGCTAGCTGTTGGAATCTGCTGCCTTGACATTATGCCACATATGACTCTTAAAAGTGTGCCTCTAATCTATTGCCTCTACATAACCTTCACTCCCACTGATCTGCTGCATTCATGTGGAACACGCCCCCCAGCAAACCGATATATGGATTCATTTTTTAGCTTATTAAAACTAATTGTCCTAGTAGGATGAGGTTTATGTTTGGCAATACTGATGGGGGAACTTGCGTAGATGTGGGCTCACAGGTTTGAACTTGTGTTAGCTAGATACATACAGCTAGGTTCATGGAGGACAATGTGTACCTCTTAGGCTCAGAGGTTGTGTAGTTGTAGGTTCAGAACTTACTTAGGTTGTGTAGTTGTAGGTTCAGAACTTACTTAGGTTGTGTAGTTGTAGGTTCAGAACTTACTTAGGTTGTGTAGTTGTAGGTTCAGAACTTACTTAGGTTGTGTAGTTGTAGGTTCAGAATTATGTAGTGTAGATGTTTGTTTGTTTCTGTTGTTTTGACAATTTAAAAAGCTGTTTGTTGTTGTTACTATTTATAGCTGTCTACGTTTTGTTGTTACTATTTATAGCTGTCTATGTACCTATCAATTGTTTGACTCACTGACATTTTGAGACGTTTGTAACTTTTTGTAAGTGTGACCTCAACTCTCAGGCAGAGCAGATGACGAGCATCTGATACTAACATCACAATCGCCATGACAACAATGCAGGAGCTGAGTTTTAACCCCTGTTCATTTTAATATTTTGTGTTCCGTAAAACAGTGAGACATTTTAAACCAGAGTATGGATGGCGCGCTGTCTTCCCCCAGCTTATGAACAATGCTAACAACTCCAGCAAAAGCTAGATAAGCAGCCTGTATAAATTGTACCATTATCAATGTAACCTACAGCCTACATGAGTTCACATCTGTGATCCAAATACAGAGCAATTAGGATTTACTGCACAACAAGGATCAATTCTACTTACATCACACCACCACGGAGCTTATTACTGCTGTGTTATTTTCAATGACAGATAACAATTGTTTTAACACAACATATAACAAGATTTGTAGCTGCAAGTGTAACCATGGATTACAAAGGCCCCACCCTCTTGATGTCTGTGGAGGTATTCCTAGTCAATGAATCCTCCTCAGGAAGCTATCTGGATTCCTTAATGTCCTGTCCTAATACAATATCATTAGATGCATGTTATGTACATTCATGCTAGGAATAACATCTGCATGGCAGGCATTGAGAGTGCCTTCATATTGATAGGAAGTATGGCCAGTCATGTGATGAGTGAGGATGAACCAGGACAGTAGGATAGTTGTCTTCATAAATCAATCAAAGGAATGTTGCAGATTGAATGCTTGCTCGTAAACCAACACAAACATTAACACCACTTGAGTAGAGTCAGGAGAGTTCCAAAGAAAAGAAACCTAGAACCAAGGAAAGATGGGACTATGCAGTCATATGATATCATGTGACATACATTACATAAAGACTATACAATCATGTGATATCATGTGATGTGGTGAAATACCCTTCCCCACATGCTCACTACAGGAACACCTTCAGGAACATATTAGATTATTAACTATAATTAGCCTACCTTGCCATTCACTATTCATGCATCTCACATTTCACCCTATTCACTCCCATTGCTACTTCCCATGTACTCTAACTCACCACCCTTGTATGCTCTCATCACACACAATTCCTGGTTGGTTTTATATATATTGGCCAACCTAACTTGTAAAGTTCAGTTCGGATTGTATAAGCATTTTGACATCTTGTGAGATACCTACTCCTCTTTGCTTAGAATTAAAACTCTAGCTTGGTTCGAGGGTTGAAGGAACTCGGTTTGATCGCTGAGAATCCTGTTGCACATTCCGAACTCTGGTGGCGGCGCTATTGTATTTTCGTCTCTACGTGTCTCACCACATCTGGTGCCAGCGGTGGGATCTCTACTAGTCTTCGACGGACGAGTGAGACGAATCCATTGCCTGTTACGGCGCTACTGGAAAGAACTTTTGTGTTTGCTTGGATTTTTTTTTTCTTTCATATTTTTTTTATATAAATTATTTCATATTTTTCTTGTGTATCTATATCTGGTGTTTCAGCAGAATTTTTTTTTTTGTCAGCGGTTTGGTGCATAAATCATATTATTCTTGTTTTTTATTAATTTTTGTGTATCGACACTGTTGCAACTGACAATTTCTATAAGTTTGTATTACTACTATTTTTTTTTTTGTAAAATGGAGAAATCTGAAGTTATTTCGGACCATACTAGGAGCAAGACCAATAGATCACAGATCGATACTTCAAGAAAACAAGCACTTGACAGAGAGAGAACAGCAGAAGGCACAAAAGAGCCAACAGAAACAGTAGAAGGCACAAAAGAGCCAACAGAAAGTTCAGTAGTAGAAACTACACCATCTAAAGACTCAGAAATGGACAGGAGAGAACTGCTTGCTTTGACTAGTGATTCTGATGAAGACTCCGGAGAGGAAGAGGAAGTACCAATTGACATGTCAAGGCCTTCTATTGAGCAGCTTCTTGCCCTGATGATGAAACAGACCATAGATGAGAAGAAGGCCAAAGGAAAGCGTAGAAAACTTAAAGAGAAGAGAAGAAAGAAGGAAAAACAGCTAGAGCAACTTGAAAGAGAGAGAATTGAGGAAAAGGAACGAAAGGAACATGAACGATTTGAGAAACAGTTGTCTTTATTACAGCAGCAGATTACAAACAATATTGAAAGTCAGAAGTCCCAGGGAGAGAAACTTGCCAAAGAAACTGAGAGGAAGGACCAGCTTGCTAGGGCCAATCGACTAGAGGAGAAGGCGGATCGCATTGCCAAAACTCTTCTGCCAATGCAACCAGGAGAGGACCTTTACTCTGCAATGATCAGGTTCGAGAGAATCATGGTGAATAAGGATGTAGAATCATTTCAGTGGGTTCCCTTGCTTGAGCATGCTTTGACAGGGTCTCATCTTAATACTTATCATGCCCATGTTGATAGTTGTCGTGGTAAATATGGTGATTTGAAAGCAGTATTATTGGATGCTGGTAGGTTTAATATCCATGAGTGCCTGGACACTTTTCTTTCCCATTTTCGACCTGGGGGTAGTTTAAGTGCTTCCCAGTGGTCACAGTTGTCTGCCCATCGTATATTTATTGTATTGAAGAAGTGTTTAGAACTCAATCACCTAGCTGATTCTGAATTAAAAGCTGTAGCTAGTGCTATTTCCTCTTGTTCTGTTCTTTCCACTTTACCTCGTGAAGGTCGAGCCTTTGTTTTTACCTCTGAACCTAAAACTGCTCATGATCGAGTGCTCGCTTACTGGCAATACAATGGAAAACCTCAGAATGTGGATAGACCTTACCGAACTTACCGTCATGAACATGAGCGTGTACCTGCAGACAAATTTCACAACCGACGAAAATTTCCTTCCAGCAATTCATACAACAGTGAGGCACGTTTTCAGTCCCATAGAACTAGCATAGAATCTGGAACTTCTGAGACAACCTTTCCAGTTACTTGTTTTAAGTGTAACAATGAAGGTCACTATGCTGACCGGTGCCCTGAGCGCCGAACAAACTCTGTTTCAACTCCATCAGTGTCTCTGCGGACTGCTGAAAACAAACCGCCAGCTAGTACCTCTAGTTCTTCAACTAATTCTGGTACCTCAATTAATCAAAAGAAAGATAATGACAAATCAGTTAGTTATATAGTCAGTGATGTTTCTGATGATGGTTGCACTGAAACACTTCCTGATTGTCTTAATGTTAAAGATGGAGCACCTAGAAAGTTTAATGGTGTGTTGAATGGAAATATTAATGGTTTCCCATGTACCTTGCGATTAGATTCGGGTGCTGATGTAAGTGTGATATCTGCAGATTTAGTTAAGCCAGATGATTCCATTGTAGCACATACAGTCATTATGGGGTTGGACCACATTAAACATAAGGTCCCTAAGTATTGTTTACCCTTCAACTCTTATGATGTTTCTGGTAATTGTTTGTTTGCTGTGTATGACAAATTACCAGCTAAGTATGCTTTGATTGGCTGTGACTTGGGTAATACATTTCATGAATTACTATCAATTGCTAATGCCCAGTCCCACAGTGTGCTATTGACTCGAGCTCAGACTAGTGCGCTTGCTGTTGAAGACAGCGAGCGTAATGCACAGCAACAAGCTGATGAAGGTCTACCGATTTCTTTGTCTGATATTGATTCCCTTCAATCTGATGATGAACCATCAGATGAAATTACTCCGGTCCTTCCCTGTGAGTCTGATATAGTTCCTAATGATGATACTTGCTTGTCAGCTTCTAGTGAATTTCAAGCTAATGTGACTTCTGAGTGTTGTTCCCCTATTGATAACTCTGTATCTCACTGCCCTAGTTTAGCTGCTCTTGACAATGTCAATGATTGCACTTCTCAAGGTGCAATCAAAAATGCTAACATCTCTGATAGTTCTCTGGCTAGTAGTTGTTCTATTCCTGTCATCGGCTTTGATGGAATTACAAAGTCCGACTTAATTCGTATGCAAACTGAGGATGAGTCAATTGCGCACATTTGGAAGTGGGCACAGAACAATGAAAAAAGATGTTTTTCGGTAGAGGGAGTTCTCATGAGTCTGACAACCACAAATGGTCGAGTTGCCCATGCAGTTGTTGTACCCAAATCACTCAGGGTGAAAGTTTTACATGCTGCTCATGACCTATCAGGCCATTTTGGCATTGGTGCCACAAGGGCCTTGATTAATGGCAATTTTACATGGCCAGGCTTGTATGAGGATGTAAAGAAATATGTGGGTTCCTGTAATGCATGCCAGAAATTCTCAAAAGCATCTCCACCCAAGGTTCCTCTCATTCCTCCAGAGATTATTGTTGAACGTTTTGACAAAATTGCAGTTGATGTTGTTGGGCCTTTAGTAAAGTCTAAACGTGGATACAGGTTCATTCTGACTGCAATTGATCTTGCGACTAGTTTTGTTTTTGCTTATCCAATGAGGGGGTATACATCTGAAGAAACGGCTATGAACTTGTTAAAATTGTTTTCTTTTACTGGCCCACCTTCGGCCATTTTATCAGATCAGGGATCTAATTTTCTGTCTCGAGTTGTGTCACAACTATACGAAAAATTTGCTATTTGCCGTTTGCGCACTTCTCCTTATCACCCAGAGAGTAACGGCCAACTTGAAAGGCTCCATTCAACCCTCAAAACTGTATTAAGAAAGACCATCTTTAATCAGCATGACTGGCCATTGGTTTTAGACCTTGTTTTGTACTTCCTGAGAAATTTGCCTCACTCCAGGCATGGTCACACCCCTTTTGAGTTGGTTTTTATGAAACCCACTCCACATATTCTTTCCACATTAAAATCACACTGGATTCATACTGACAATGTTCCTGTAAATGCTCATGCATTCATTGAGTCACTGCATCACAACATGTCAATGACCATTCATTCCTTGAAGTCCAAAATGAATGACGCCAACTCCAATAAGAGGGCAAAGTCAGACAGGCAAAAATTTCGATCCTTTGAAGTGGGAGAATTAGTTATGCGCAAAATCCCAGGCTTGCAATCATGTTTTGATGTCAGTTGGGAAGGTCCATATAAGATTGTTACGAAATTGAATGATGTCAATTATAAAATTGTTTCTTGTAAAAGAAATTCTCATCCCAAGGTTATTCATTTGAACCATTTAAAGAAGTTTCATGATAGTAACGATTCTATTCATCATATTGTTACGGTGGTTGATGGTGATGGTGATGACTCTGTTGATGTGCCATTTGTGCCAGTTTCCTTGAAAGGTCCCGAGCTATCTGAGTCCCAGTGTCAAGAACTTGACACGTTGTTCTCTGAATTTGCTAAAACAGTTTTTTCTAATAAACCTGGTCTAACTTCAACTACTACCTTTAATATCCGTGTTACCACTGATGTTCCAGTGTGGGGTCCATCATATGCTATACCCAAAGCTCTTGAGCCTTCTGTAAAAAGTGAATTGCTTGTATTATTGGACCTTGATTTTATTGAACCATCTCAGTCTGAGTGGAATAGCCCACTTATTCCTGTTCTGAAAAAGGATGGAAGTGTACGTTTAGTGGGCGACTATCGCAAGCTGAATGAGGTCACAGTGCCTGTTCCTTTTGTGATGCTGTCTACTGAGGAAGTATGTGCAAAACTTGGTAAGGCTAAAATTCTTTCCAAGCTGGACTTGATGAAAGGATTTCATCAGGTTCCTATAAACCCTGACTCTAGAAAATATACTGCTTTTTCAACTATTTTTGGCAAGTACCAGTATAAGCGGATGCCGTTCGGAGTTAGAAACGCTCCAGCAGTATTCCAGCTATTGATGCAAACTGTATTGTGTGACCTTGAATCATTTTCTACACCATATATTGATGATGTGGTCATTTTTTCAGATAGTTGGGAAACTCATCTTGTTCATTTGAAAACTGTCCTTATTCGGCTTAAGGAAAACAATCTAACTGTGAAGTCTGAAAAGTGTATGTGGGGCTGTACGACATTTGAATACCTTGGCTTTGTGGTTGGTAACGGTCGATTGTCAATCCCAGAGTGTCGTGTGGAACAGTTCAAGAACTTTACCCGACCAACAACTCAATCTCAACTTCGTTCATTTTTAGGATTATTAAATTATTATCGTAAATTTATTCCTCATCTTTCTGATTTGTGTAGTTCACTCACATGTATGACAAAACCTTCACAACCTAAGAAATTGTGTTGGATGACTGAAACTGATCATGCCTTTCATTCTGTTATTTCTAGCATTTGTGCATTTACTGTTTTGGTTGTACCATGTGATAATGATGCCTTTGCAGTGTTGTGTGATGCCTCCACTCGTGGTGTGGGAGGGGCTCTTTGTGTCTTTAGGGAAGATGTGTGGATGCCAGCAGCTTTTTGTAGCAGACAGCTCCAGCCTCGAGAGACTAGATACACTATCACTGAGTTGGAAGCCCTCGCAATGCTCACTTCCATTAAGAAATTTGCCTACTATCTGGTTGGACGACAGTTCAAGGTTCTGACGGATCATAAGGCCCTTGTCTCATTCTTCACCTCAAGTCAACTCAACAATCGCTTGTGGAGATGGCGCTTGCAGCTGGCTGACTATGACTTCTCCATTGAGTATGTCCAAGGCAAAGATCACTGTATTCCTGACTCGCTGTCAAGACAAGGATGGCCTGATGAAGAAGACCACCATCAGTCATCTTAGAAGGGGGGATATGTGGTGAAATACCCTTCCCCACATGCTCACTACAGGAACACCTTCAGGAACATATTAGATTATTAACTATAATTAGCCTACCTTGCCATTCACTATTCATGCATCTCACATTTCACCCTATTCACTCCCATTGCTACTTCCCATGTACTCTAATGCACCACCCTTGTATGCTCTCATCACACACAATTCCTGGTTGGTTTTATATATATTGGCCAACCCAACTTGTAAAGTTCAGTTCGGATTGTATAAGCATTTTGACATCTTGTGAGATACCTACTCCTCTTTGCTTAGAATTAAAACTCTAGCTTGGGTCGAGGGTTTGAAGGAACTCGGTTTGATCGCTGAGAATCCTGTTGCACATTCCGAACTCTGGTGGCGGCGCTATTTTATTTTCGTCTCTACGTGTCTCACCACAAACAACAACAACAACAAGAGTAGCGGAGATGATGCGAGTGGGATAACGAGAGCCTAGGGCTATCTAGGACTACAGATCTCCACCGAGAATTCGGTGTGAAGAGAGCGGGGTTACGGATGTAAACCGCACTACACAGATGCTAAGTAGTGCGAACTACTACAAAAGCCCAATCAATTGGGTGTAAACAGCAAGTGACCCCGCCCTCACCGGCAAACCGTAAATACTACACTCTATGTTAATGCTCATTTCACATGTCCACTCAACAAAGTTACTATGTTAGTTATCTCACATGATATAATTATTCTAAATAGTATAGAGACAGCATGACTGCCCACAGAATCATAAAATAGAAGAGAAAACTGCCCCAAAAGTAATTGCTTCCGATAAGGGACAGCTTCCCTACAATGGACAAAAGTCCCGTTCCCATTTTGTCCACTATTCGGAGGCTCGACTGTAATGACATTCTCAATCAAGAATTGTCATCACTGATGGTAGTTAAGGTAGACTACTGGCACAATATTTTAATCAATAATCTGGTCCATTATGTGAGACTTGCTTTGCAATTCCAATTACATTTGAAATGATGTTAGTAGTGTAGTCAATTTTCATGAATGTGGGCAGTGGCTTAACTGGGCAGTGGCTTAAGGGAGGAGACCCATAGCAACCGTTGGTAAGGCTGTGGGAAGTGTTAAGTGCTATCAACCACGAAAATCTACCACCCTCACCTGGCTCCGCATGCATCTCGCAAGCATAACCACCGCTTGATATATTAGCGCGCAAAGCGGGGCAAAAATCTCTAGAGTCCCTAACCTCAGTAGCCTTACTGGTGGGTTAGCTTTGACCACGTTGTTGTTACAACCAGCTTCAACAGCAAACTATAATCATGCCTTCCAGGAAAAGGAAGAGGGCTATTAGTGCAGCCACAGAAATGAGGAAAATGAAATGTGCATTGAGAAGAAGTAAGAAATAAGTAAATAAATATAATATTAAAAAATATATATACATACATAATATATATATATATAATGTATAGACATAGGATTGGAGCAAGTCCCAGCAATAGGTGGGGCTTCCACTGATACTCTTGATGATCCTTCCTTTACTGGTCATGATGTCACGCCCTCTCTTCGGCAGGAGTCATCATCAGAAGTGCTCCCTGATTCACCTTCTCAAGATTTAGTGTCCACTCCCAGCTATCGCTCAACAGAATGGTTTGGTCAGTCTCCCTCAGTTTGTGAATAATTCAGCCATACGACTCCAGACTTCTGGACCAGGGTTGGATTGAGCTATGGAGACTTGGAACTGCTCAAATCTGAATGCAAGGACTGAGAAGAATTTGTACGAATTCTGAAGGATAGAGGAATTAACAGCAAACCCCTCCAGGAGAAGCTGTCCAAGCACTTCAAATACAGCCAAAGAAAATGAGTCCTTTTTTTTCCAACCCGGCTCTTTTCAGAGCCACTACCTCACAGAAGGTTTCACCTAAAATGTTCGCACACATAATCAGTGGGCTATTTCTTCAAATCCTTACACTAACTAGCTAATTCGCTTACCTGTGCGTCGGTAAGGCAGACGTGCTAGTATCGCCTGAACGGGGTACTGTATAAATCCACTGCAGGACCCCTCCCAGCTTAGTATCGAAATCTAACAAGCTGGGTGCTTCTTCAACAGCACCGTAGGTGATTCTTCAACAGCACCCTAGCCGTTCTTCACACTAAAAAGCAGCTGAAGCGGAGCGCACCTTTGGTGGGCGGGGCGCAAAATGCAATATCCGGGCCGGGGTGGGGGGCGTTATAGTTTTACGCGCACTTCGTTTTGACCCAGCCGCAGTTCGCGGCCGCCTGCAAAGAGGGTGAATTTGCGACAAGTATTTTTGAGCTGTAAGGGGTCACGGGATGCAGTCTAAACTTGGAACAGTAATTCGGTGACGTAAGGTGAACAGGCCTACGTTTAGATAGCGTGCCAGGAAGCAAAGTTGACCTTAGTGGTCGGATATTTAGAAAAGTAAAGTTGCTATAGCTAAAAACTAAATGTAGGAAGCGGGAACATAATGGGAGGAAGCCGTAGAGTCTTGAATCGGCAGAAAAGCTTGGACGGTTGCGGAGAAACAACACGAAATGTCCGCAGAAGTAAATCGCTCCTAACTGGGCTTACGAAGATGCAAATGGTCTGAATTTTGGTGTGCAGAGAGACCTTATCACCCTAAATAAATTCAGCATGTTAAAGAATTGCCACCGTTGCTTGAAGTTTTTTTTTTTTTTCAGCATCAATTTTTAAGGAAAATGCGTGGGCCGGATGGGTCTCCACCCTTAACTGGACAGAAAGTAATGAAGGGGCCTAGCCTAATTCAGCGAAGCGAGCGGAGCTGACTCTCTAATGAGTTCGGGATATATATTTAGGTCTAGAAATTGTTTTTGTTCTTGCGTAGGCGTACGTGTGTACCTTTTCTCCTACGCGCTTGCGCGGGCCGGGTAACCATCTTAGCAACATTTTGTTTTGTTTACCCGCCGTACGAAGTAGCGATGCCCAGTAGACAAAACGTTAGAAACTCTAGGTCAAGAGCTTTGAGGGCGTTAGAAACTCGTGAAGAAAAATTAGTAAGGAGAGCGATAAGAAATGAAAAAGACAGGGCAAGGAGGAGGAGAGCTAAAACGAAACAGAAACAGGTAGCAAAGTAAAGAATCTGACAGTACTTTGCAGCCATACCAAGCATGCATGGAATAACTGCAATTACAGGGAACATGCATAGCTCGCTTTGCTATTTTGTGCTATTAGAGCACATCACTAGTATAGTGTGTATCCATGCATAATTCACAAGCTTAAATTGTTCGGTAAAGAATCTTTATTCAGGGAAGTGAGCGAAGCAAGCGGAGCTGACTGTCTAATAAGTTCGCGATATATATATATATTTAGGTCTAGAAATTGTTTATGTTCTTGCGTGGCTGACTCTCTAATGAGTCCGCGATATATATATATTTTTTGGTATTTTTTTTGTTAGGTCTAGGAATTATTTTTGTGCTTGCATGGGCGTACATGTGCACATTTTCTCCTACGCGCTTGCGCGGGCCGGGTAACCTTCTTAGCAACATTTTGTTTTGTTTACCCGCCGTACGAAGTAGCGATGCCCAGTAGACGAAACATTAGAAACGCTCGGTCAAGAGTTTTGAGGGCGTTAGAAACTCCTGAAGAAAAATTAGTAAGGAGAGCGATAAGCAATGAAAAAGACAGGGCAAGGAGGAGGAGAGCTAAAACGAAACAGAAACAGGTAGCAAAGTAAAGAATCTGACAGTATTTTGTAGCCACACCAAGCATGCATGGAATAGCTGCAATTACAGGGAATATACATCGCTCGCTTCGCTATTTTGTGCTATTAGAGCACATCACTAGTTATAATGGGTAAAGAGTAATCACATTCATTATAGAGTGGTTACGTGTGTAATTGGAAAGCGGCTAAGGGTTCTCAGGGGTAACACAATTTGAAAATCTGGGATGTTTGTTGGCGAGCGAAGCGAGCTAGACAATATTAGGGGTGGACAATGCAAAATCAGGTATGATGTTCGATGTATATATATATATATATATATATATGTATGTATTGTACGTAGCTATGCCCCTTAAACGCGCGTACGGGTACTGTTTTTTTCACCTAAAAACATGGCCTTTTATGCTTGACTCCACCTTCTTCTGATACTACAGCATTAAGAAAGTCTTACTTGAAACTTGGGCTCCAAATTGTGGGATAATTCCTGCATAACGCTTGTTTTTCAAGTCCCAAAAAGTTACTGTGACTAGTTACTATGCCATTGAAACCCCTTTTCCAGACATAATTTCAAAACTACGTCGGCTACAAAAAATGCCGCTTGTTGGTTGCCGTCAAGTGCCACTGGTTGCCAGAATGGCCAAATGATAATACTAAGGAAGCCACCATTACTTGGAAGAAGCTGATGTAAGTACGTAGTTCCATACTTGTTAGCTAAAATTACAAAAATAACTCGGCTATTATGTTTTGTTAGAGCTGCGAGCTTGTTCACTGATTACTGGTGGCTGAGGTAGTCAGAATGGCTGAAATTGGATACTACAGAAGGTACCACTGTCAGAATACATTATAATAATGCTGAGGAAGCCACCACTACTAGAGGGAAACTGAGGTAAGTACTTAAATCCATATTTGTAAGTTAAAATTACAAAAATAACTCGGGCCTTTCTTTTGTAAAGTTGAGAGCTTGTTTTCATAGAGACTGGTAATTCAGATAGTCAGAATGGGTTCAATTTGATACTACAGAAGTTATACGTACTACTCAAGAAAATGAGGTAAGAAAGTAATTTTGTATTTGTTGGCTAAAATTGTCTTTTGTTTTGTAGCTGAGAGCTTGATGTCAAGAATTACTGGTAATTGAGATAGTCAAAATAGCTTAAATTTGTAACTACAGAAGTTAACAATACTCAGGAAATTGAGGCAAGTAGTAATTCCATATTTTGTTGGCTAATATTACAAAAATAACACTGGCCTATTATTTTGTAGCTGAGAGCTTGTTCAAGAATTACTGGTAATTGAGGTAGTCAGAATTGCTCAAGTCTGATACTACAGAAGTTACCATTACTCAGGTAAGAGTTTAATTTGGTATTTGTGTTTGCTACTGCTATTATACAGTTCTGCATGAATTAAGCTAAAATATAAATTCTGTATTAACAATACTGTAGTTTTAACTAGGCAGCCTCGCTTGCCATTTGTGCTCAAGCACACCACTAGTTAGCGAGCGAGCGAGACAGTATTAGGGGTGGATAATGCAAAATCGGGTAACCTTTTTTACAGGGACACTCCACCCAACACAAGCTGCGTATTACTTACTGAGACTGGACAATAGAAAATCGACCTTCCTTTTAATGCTGACCGGATGGGCGCAGACTGTTGTTATAGTTACAATCGTTTAACAAACAAACCAGGAAGGACGTACACACTGATCTTGCTGGGGCTGGATGTATAAATAATCTCGGAATTTAACTTTTTGTACGAATAATCTCGGAATTTAACTTTGCTCGAAGTATTTATGGATCAGTGATGAATTTATTTAGTTAAAACGTCAGGTTGGAAACTAGGTGAGGTAGCATGGAGTATGCACGAGGGTGTTGTAGGAAATAAATTCGAGAATGCTTAGCTAAATAGGAGAGAAAAGCATACAAGACCCCATATGTCCATTGGCATATATCTATGGCAAAGGTCCAATGCTTGATCACCCTTAAAATTCCTTTACTATCAAGAAAAAAATTAAGCTTTTAGCTAGTTACTATATTTTTATTTTTTTGTTGATGCACATTTGCTTCTCAATTTCTTCTTAAATGGGACTTCTTACATATTTGATTCTTCTCTAGAAATATTTCAAAATTTCATTCCAATAAATCAGATTATGTATGCAGGAAAGATATTGGTATCACTGAACGATTGTCCAGCTATCACTAAAAGAGTAGAACTCCCAAATTGAAAGAGCAATCTTTCAGATCATAAATCAGAGGTTGCTTGCTTTAAGGGGTAGTAAGCAATAAATGTATCTATTGGATGGGGCAGGAAGAACATTCACTGTAGCTATACACAGCTGTTTTGTTTCCATTCAAAATGTCGAGGTTGTTCAACATGTATCTATAGCCAATTGGTTGTCATGAAGCAAATTTCAAGTCTCTACTCACTAGATTTTAACTTTGTTAAGTTGGTGCTTTATGTTACTGTAAGTCTGAAACATCTGCCACAGTGACAATTATTACCAGTGCATGATCAACTAATAGAACTACTAGTAAGAGTAAAAGAGTTGAAATTGAATGAGTTACATTATTTTGATTACTCTGTATCTATAATATATTTATGCTGCAATATCCTATTTGCTGGTTTTAGTGGTAGATTAGTTGCAACTCATTATACAGCGAAACCTCACACAACAGGAATTTGAGTTATACTATATTGATACTTTTGATACACTGTAAAATGCTTGCTTATTGGATTTTACAATATCTGACTGAACAACAGCCAAAATGAATGTAACCACTGTTGAAATAGAAATTTATTTCTAAAAGCAGTTAACGTCCTTCACACACCCTCCTACATTAATGAAAAACAAACAAACAAAAACAACAACAAAATAAACATAAGCCTGTGCAGGTTCAATGAAAATGCACAAAGAAGTGGGATATGATAGAATGACAGGTGTTAGTCAGGCTAGAATGTTCACAGCTTCATTCCAGTTATCTTGAAGAGGACAATTCACTAGGGGGCCATCATCTTATTGTAGGGGAGTGACCCACACTTGTAACAAAATTTATCACTTCGCTTTCGCAGCTCAGTCGCAGAGTGCTTGCGTGTTAAGCAAGCAGTTCTGGGTTCAATTCCAGGTGACAGTCAAACATTTTTTCTTCTAAATTCTGTATGGTTTAAAAAAAAAAGCCATAAAAGTGAGAGATTACATCCACAAAAGAAAAATAAATTAAACATACCTTTAGTAAACCAATTTAAGTCTATCACATGAAGTACAACATAAAGACTTTAGTACTCTGCACAACACATACCATACACACACACACACACACACAGAGCAGTATGGTACATATAAATAATAGCTGGAAATTTAGACATTACAATTTGATTGAACTCTGATATAATTCTCACACTAGAACAGTTAAAAAAACATCTCACCTAAGTATTACTGCCTCAAGGAATGCTTTATTGCATATAATGTTTTTATTAATGCTCATCTACACAATCACATAGGAACCACGATGTCAAACATTCAGTATGCACATACGGCAGTTCTGGTATCTCAGTTTAATGTCGATGGCGTAGACCTGGACTAAGCAAAACTTCAAAGTAGTGAAGTGTGTGAACTGACAACAACAAAAACAACAACAAAACCGAGAAATATATGGCTGGTAAACGACACGATTGCTGCAGTCATGTAACTATGCGTGAGCTGTTGATGTGTGTATACAGGAGGACATATGAAATGGTATACAGTAGAATGTCAGTTATCTGGATAAGTTGCGACTGAGAGGTGTTCGGATAACTTAAAATGTATTATAAAAACACTAATAAAGGGGTGTGGTCAAGCAATTCTTCTTGTCTGTACATGCTATTATTAGATTTATGGTGTTCGGGTTAACTGAAGTGTTTGGATAATTGACATTCAATTTCCTCGTTAATTTTTAGACAAAGATTTTGTAGCGTCTCTTTTGGGAGCACTTGGTACAAGTGGCTTCATTATGATCAGAGTTGCAATCAAGCATTCTTGTACAAAAGGTAGAAGTTTGCCATAATTAATACCACTGGTGCCACACCGAGTGTACTAAATACCTATACGGCCATGACCGTTTAGGTCGCTCTGGCCCTGCATAAGAACCAAGATAACACAAGACAGATGGGGAAATGATAGCTTGTTTATCACACGAACAAACACACACACATATACATAATCCTTTATCACACTCAACTTCTTCCTTGCATCCAACTATCCTAAAATCAAATCTCAGGTGATAAAGTATAATCCATTAGACACAAATGGGTACGAAAATCAGTGTGTGTATGAGTGCAGTGTGTGTGCGTGTGTGTGTGTGCGTCTGTGTGTACATTATATGTGTGTGGTGGAAGGCAAAAATCAGTGTGTATGTGTGTGTGTATGAGCGCAGTGTGTGTGTGTGTATCTGTGTGTATATGTGTGTGGTGGAAGGCAAAAATCAGTGTGTGTATGTGTGTGTGTATGAGCGCAGTGTGTGTGTGTGTCTGTGTGTATACGTGTGTGGTGGAAGGCAAGACTAGTAAGTACACTGATCTGCAGTCACTGCAGGTTTCTGGTCTTCTTAACCCTTTCACCGCCGTAGAGGCCACATGGCGTTCTGCATTTGGTCGGCGGTTCTCTGTATTAAAATTATCCATATAAAGTTCCGATTTTTTAGTTTTTTACGTTGCTCTGACATAGTACTTCCTGTAATAAAAAAAAAATCGAAATGACAGCACAAGTATTTAGTTGTTTTTTTTACAATATAAAAAAGTATGGCTGCTGGAACGCTAACCGTTGAGTTGTCTGTCCACCCAAAAATAGTTTATAGTACGAGGTTGAGAAGCTCAGAATCCATCAAATAGATGAATAAGCTGTGTACTCTGTTTGAACCACATAACAGCGTCTGAGACTGTCAGAAATTGAGTTTTAGAGTACAGTTGATGTTGTGGCAAGTCCGATGTGGGACACCGCCCACTGAACGAACTGACAATTTGTTATTGGTTCACTTGACACTCTAGCTTGTTTCAAAACATTCCATTTATTGAGCGTGTTCTAGAACATTCTATAATTCACACCCGTGTTTATTGAGCGTGTGCAGTGTAGCACACTTTATTTATGTTTCACCTGATGGGTGGACTGGCTATATATTGCATGGCTTGGTCCACTCCTTTTTTAGTCAGTCTCACCATATGTTCACCTGCATCATTGCATAACTAAAATATTGCATCTATAACTTCCTGGACGCCCCTGGGTGGTTAGGAGGAGCCATTAGTTAAATGATCAAGAGGCAGGAGATTGGTTATAGATCGACTCTGGTGGCAGTCTACCACACTTAAAGTAAAGTCAGCTTAAACCCCCCACATCCGAATATTTAGCAATTTATTGTGCGGACTAATAGACTTTTTTTTGCATCATACTGTAGTAAACAGTTTTGTCTACCTGCTTTTAAAATTTATCTCTTGCTGAATGTGTGTGCAGAAAAATAATAAAAAAATAAAATATTACATTTTCATGTTATCGAACTGGTCGTCATAAACTTGGCGGTGAAAGGGTTAAAGAATCTTACATTGTCACAATTGAACCTTGTGCACATGTTCTTGTAATGTTTCCAAACTAGCAATTAAGTGTTAGCATCAGCAAATGCCACAACTGTCACACACACACATAGCTAGAGGCGCTACTTGTTTTCCTGGAAGAATCTACAAAGGATGTCAATTTTATCTCAAACGATTTATTCTACTAAATTAAAATTGTGCTTGCTAATTTGTCGTCAGTTCTCTCTTAATAAATTTTTGACATATGTTAACAACTTTTTTTTCTTTTCTTTCTCAGTTGTTTTTGTTATTTCTTGTGTTGTGTATTTTGTTATTTCTTGTGTTGTGTTTTTTGTTATTTCTTGTGTTGTGTTTTTTGTTATTTCTTGTGTTGTGTATTTTGTTATTTCTTGTGTTGTGTTTTTTGTTATTTCTTGTGTTGTGTTTTTTGTTATTTCTTGTGTTGTGTTTTTTGTTATTTCTTGTGTTGTGTTTTTTGTTATTTCTTGTGTTGTGTTTTTTGTTATTTCTTGTGTTGTGTTTTTTGTTATTTCTTGTGTTGTGTTTTTTGTTATTTCTTGTGATGTTGTTTTTGTTATTTTTTGTGTTGTGGTTTTTGTTATTTCTTGTGTTTTTTTTTTTTTAATTAGGCTCGCAAAACTTATAGAAGATATATTGGGTTATATACACAAACTTGCATCATTATTTAGCAAATACACATCTTTTTGGTTTGCGCCATTGAGAAAATAATGTATTAAAACAATAAAAATAATAAAATCAATTCAATGTGGGATATTTTTTTGTATAGCTAAAGATATAACTTTCATTAATGCAAGTGGTTCATAAGAGGCAAGAAGATATCATTAAGAAATAGCTTGTGAAGGATACTAAAATATCGCTCAATGTAATTACAGATGTCTAAATGATGACACTTTACCAGCTTGTAGAGTGTACAGATTTAGCATGTATAGTCTGTATGACTGTAAGCACATGTATGTGATCTTTCCGTGGGTTTGAATGATCTCGATTGTGGACCTGGATAACTCACTCTGATTATTATAGATGAATTGAAAGCCATTATTCTAGTGTTAATTTGTTTATTATTATTTTTTAAAGCTTACAGACTATTATTCTTAGTAGTGACGTATGGAATTCTAGTGCACTCAAGACTAGCCTCGTAGAGTGTGTGTGTGTGTGTGTATGTGTGTGTGGTGTATGTGTCTGTGTGTGGTGTATGTGTGTGTGTGTGTGCAGATTAAAATATTATTTATTTGAGTATTAATAGCAAATTTTCTCTTTTTAACAGCCAATATAGTTAATTATAACTTAACCTGACGTTTCGACTTCTTGCCGAAGTCCTCTTAACTATATTGGCTGTTAAAAGAGAAGATTTGCTATTATTATAATTATTTCAGCCGAGAATGACTAAATCATTTTAATACCGTTTCATCCAGAATATTGAGCTCAGTATAGTCAGTGAGTATTAATGCTTTAGAATGTAAATGCCATCAGAAAGAATAGTAATTATTGTAATTGTATGAAGTACCTAAAATCTGACAATGCATGAATAAAGCAACGAACAAATGAGTTACTTGGTACATGGCATGTCTCAATATCTGGACCAGATGCAGGGGAAACATGAGATAAATGCAGATCCTTCTAAAGAGGGAGTAAAAGAACTTTATTCCAAATCATTCTATCGGCAGAGTAATACACTAGTAGTAAGTGGCTTAAATTAATGTGTATTTTATCTTAAAGGTTGTATCACCTCATTAACTGTACCCCACCCATAATACAAATAAATAATCATTTTTAAGCAAAATAATAATAATAATAATAATAATAATAATAATAATAATAATAATAATAATAATAACAATCCACAGCGTAAGATAAGTTAATTGTAGTGGGATATTCCCCTCAACAAAGTTATTTGCAGCAAATGCCACTCTCCCTCTTTAGTAACATGGAATAGTTCTCTCGCTATCACTGACAGCAGCTCTGTTATATTACACTCTCTATTGAATCACTATACACGTAAACAGCTAGAAGACCAAAATGAGGCTATAGCTTAGTCTCACCTATAACTGACACAGATCTCGTATAACTTTACCTACCACTAGGTAAAGGGTCTGCACAAGTGCTGTTCCTGGAATGTTATATTGAATGACTCAGCTTCATTATTGGCTTCTTCATAACACTAATAACAACAAACAACAACAGCAACACAACATGTGCGTTGCTATCAATCACCAACCTGATTGTTTTTGAGAAACCATTAAAATGTTTATTAAACGTTGACATAATGATAAAGTCAGATATGTAGTTATCAATCATGTTATTGCAGAAGACCTGAGACAGTTAGACAATTTAGAGTACACAGTCTTTCTTCCCTCTTTGATGATTATGCCTGGAATCAGGTCACAAAGGATTTCTAATTTATAAAAGATAAGTATATGTATTATTCAGAGTTGTATGTTATGGAGTATGAAACACCAAACATGTTTTATCAACTCAGTGTGTTGTGCATAGTAATGGATAGCATTGACTAATGATCCCACAGGTCATGCTGTGTAAACAGCATATGTGACTAATGAATTCCATATCATTCCTATGAATTGCTTATGAATACTGGATGCCTTTATATGGCTAGCGAGTCACCACAGACCTACTGGAGCAGGCCTATGAATACACTTAAAAATGAATAGTTAATATTTCTTGCTATGTCACTGTGTAAAGAATGCAGGTGCCAATGAGTCAGAGAGAAAGTAGCCAAAATCTCCCTCCAGTGGAACATTATAAAAACATTACATAGCCAGTATCCAAACACACACCACCATTTCTTAGATTTATCATTATTACAATGAAGAGTGTGGCCATTGATTTTATCACAAAATAACGCTATGTAATGGGCATTATAAACCTCTGAAGATGTTATAGAGACAATATAGAAATTTATTGCAGCTTTGATATTTTTACTTGAATATTTCCGCATCACGCGAGCGTTCTGTATTCTCCCATATTGTACGGTTTATATTGTACGCTCGTTGTAGCGCGCGCGTAGCGAGTAAAATCAATGAAAATTGTATTGTAACCGGTTGAGAAAAATTTCAAAGAAGCAATAAATCACTTATCACACTCGTCGTACAATATGGGAATGATATTTTACTCTCACGCCACATTTTCACTCGCCTTTGGCTCGTGAAAATATTTTGCGTGCTCGTAAAATATTTTCCCATATTGTACTCTGACTCGTGCTATAAGTATTATATATTTGATGTCAAAAAACAACAAAAAAACCCAACATATTTGTATGTACTGTACGAGTTTGTGCACTCTATTGATGACATTACAAAACGGAATGATTGACATGATAACTGATGAGGTAATGATGAGGTCAATTGCTTGTATGTAAATGCTAGCTGTGTAGCATGAGCTGTCAAATGGAGAGCAGCTTGTGTTGCACAAGAATGTGGTAATCTTGTTGCACAAGCATGTGGTAATCTTGACCCTGGATGTGATAGTAGTAATGAATATCAATAAGACAGCTGTTTAGTGGTATACTTCAAATATTTCAGACTGCATGTAGTTGCTAGTGTGTGTGTGAGTGTGTGAGTGTGTCTGTGAGTGTCTGTGTGTATGTGTGAGTGTATGTGTGAGTGTATGTGTGTGTGTGTGTATGTGTGTGTGTGTGTGTGTGTGTGTATGTGTGTATGTGTGTGTGTGTGTGTGTGTAAGCCACCATAGGTGTGAGGGTGACTGAAAATGAAAAAAATAAATTAATTGTAAAAAGTCATAGAGTATATTACTTTGCAACTGTTCAGGAAGTTCCAGTTTTGGATTTATCACTTAGTCATGAACTGTCCAGCGTAACAGAATTGTACAATTAGTATTGTCCATCCCGGACGTCTAGGCTCTTTGATGAAGTTCATTATTACCGTATACTATGCTGATCTGCAAAGACGTTACTTAGCTGATCCATTATCGTTAGCAGTTGATGGCGTATAACTTGCGAATGCTCCATTTTCTTTGCCTAGCTGGAGTACATTGGCTTGTGTAATATTATAATAAGGAGATGGCAGTGGAGCAGGAGTGGGGGTGGAGGCGCCTGTGAATTGCACAAGACTTTGTATTAAATTAATAAATGAGAGAAGATTTGAGATTGTATAAACTATCATGGCATGGAGTTCCAGTTCATTAAATGAGAATGGAGAAATATTGGAAGGGGGGTAGGTCCCCCTTGAGAATTATTGAAGGGGCCATTGGGCCCCCTGGACCCCCACCTCCCCACTTCATTCAAGTAGCTAATACTCTCTAATTAGCAGTATACATTTTGGTTTCGATTTTAGGCTTTTTTTTCTTTCTATTCTGTTTACATACACATTCTTGGCTGAAAGGCTGAGTAGAGCTTTCACTTTACAACTCAGATCAGTATGCAGTCAGGTGTTTTGGAATGCAGTCAGGTGTTTTGGATGTCTGATATTGCTACTAGTTTGTTCTTATCTGTTAGCAAGTGGTGTGTGTTGTCCAGAGAGTTCATAGATGCTTCTAACCTATTTCAAGAAGGCTCACTGCTTTGTTAACACTTGTGTATGTGTGTGTACACTTGTGTATGTGTGTGTGTATGAGTGCATGTGTGTACGTGTGTGTGTGCATGCGTGTGTATGTGTGTGTGTGTGTATGCGTGTGTGTGTGTGAGTATGTATGTGAGTGTGTGTGAGTGTGTATGTGAGTGTATGTGAGTGTATGTATGTGTGTGTGTGTGTGTGTGTGTGAGTGTATGTGAGTGTATGTGTGAGTGTATGTATGTGTGTGTGTGTGTGTGTGTATGTGTGTATGTGTGTGTGTGTGTGTGTGTAAGCCACCATAGGTGTGAGGGTGACTGAAAATGAAAAAAATAAATTAATTGTAAAAGTCATAGAGTATATTACTTTGCAACTGTTCAGGAAGTTCCAATTTTGGGTTTATCACTTAGTCATGAACTGTCCAGTGTAAGAGAATGGTACAATTAGTATTGTCCATCCCGGACGTCTAGGCTCTTTGATGAAGTTCATAATTACTGTATACTATGCTGATCTGCAAGACGTGACTTAGCTGATCCATTATCGTTAGCAGTTGATGCGAATACTTCATTTTCTTGGTTAAAAATTCACAAATAAATTAAACATGTTTATTTTTCTCTACATGTAAAAATTACCACACAACTTTCAAGATCCAAAATTGTCTCATATGTCATAATAAGTTTATTTGAAAATATGTAAGAGCATGGAAATTATATAGATGGAAAACTTCACTTGGCAAAAAAAAAAGGGGGTGGGAGGAGGTGGGCACGAAGGAAGACCTTGTGGTTAGATGCAAAAAGGGGAAAACATGAATTACATCACTAAAATTTTGATTACATTATATAATACATAAACTACTTACTAGTCTAGCTCGTTAGCTATCATAGATTTATTTCTACATTAGGCCCTGAGCCAAGGACACAACCACTACACCACACCACACAGCCACCACATAACACACACACACACACACACACACACACACACACACACACAATCCTTATTTGAAGCTTCTCCTGGTATAGACAAATCAAGATTAGCTTCAGTCTAACCTGACAATAATACTGCATTACTTTATATGCACAAGACATGTCCTTGGAGCCCATCCAACTGAAACAGCTAATTACTACATAGCTGCTTAATATGGAATAATTGTATCAGCATCAAACAGAGGCCCCATCAAAGTCAACTTTAGAACTGAAAACAGCTACACATCCAGGGTTTCCAACCATTAAGTTAACTCCAAGTGCCAAAACTCTATACAAAAGTCTATAACCACGCTTTCCCGCTCTACACGCGCCCGAATTTTGTCACGCGGCTTGGTGCAATTGACGCATAACGTTACTTGTAAACAATGAACTTATTCGTCCTCCTGTGAATACTTTCTAGCCTTGTATTCCATAAAGATAGGCAAGGTTAATCAGCTAAAGATGGCTAAGAACAAACTACAATGCCAGCAATACATAAATATTCATTGAAAATGAATTATATTCATAGTTTATTACTCTAATACAAATATTTCACTAATCCTGAACACCCCTTTGGTCCCATACTGTTGGGATTACTGAGGGTCTACATACATAACGATCATATCTATGTTGCCACAAATGGTCGTGAAAGGAGTGTTGGAAGAAAAGGAATTAAATAATTGTTGTAATAGATGCTACAGTTTGGATGAACACTGATAAAGATGGAATGTACGTTATTCCTCTTATAACTATAGTTGAATGCCATCTGAACATGATACAAATCTATCCTAATGCAAGCACACATTCCACTCTCATTGTTTTGCATGTAGGGTGGCTTCAACAAGGGTGTGGTCACATTGTGACACAAACATCACAGCTATGCTGGATTAAATATTAAGTTATACGTGTAATGAAAGTTAGTCTAGCTGTCGATGAATAAATAAATGGTTACCATTTACTCTAGTAGATGGAATCATGATTTAGCAATAGTTATTTTTATCGTTTTTTGATACAACATTATAAAGTTACTCAATTAGCATAATTATAGTATTGGTCTTTCAGCAATAATCACTGTATTATTCACCAGCTTCTAACCTTTCAGCTTCCCTTAATCTCAGTGTATTATATAATATGTCTAATAAACACATAAAAAAAATTGTCATGTTGTGCCCCATCCTCCCTCCCAAATCAGACATTATTGGTACACACCTATGCATTATACCAACTGTAAATCCAACACAATACATATACACTTGGCAGACATTATGACAGTGCTTATTGTTACCTATACTTCAACATGTGCAGATATATCTACCTTATGTACTTATTTTGGTAAACAGTTCTTATCACTAGCTATATCAAAGTTATCATCAAATGCTAGTTTCAATAGCTTGGTGCTTATAATTACGATTAGAATGTTTTTGCAGCCAATAAATACATTTAGAATTTTCAGTTTCTAATTAGGCGAATAGCAGTGTGTAATGTATTTTGTGATGCTACTGTGCATAGCAGAAACTCGTAGTTGAAACTTCTTTATGTATGATTTAGAAAATGACGTTTTAAGAGAAAATTGTGTAAACGCTTGAGTAATCTTAATTCAACACATGTTTCCCCCCCAATTATTGTTGTATTTGTTAGTGTAATTATTGATATGTTGATACTTAACTATTACTTAATATGTCTTATGATGCATTTATTCTTGAGTTTATATAATTAGCTAATTGTCAAATAAAATAGTGTATTATTTTAATTTGTATTAACTATTAGAAGTAGACTATGGCTTAGACAGCTATAATCGTAAAGTTTAGGGACATGCCCAAAATACAGTCAGCTGCAAATATAATTGATGCTGACAGCTAACATAGTGCTGCTATAGCTATATATTTCTCCTCAGTACTTACCCATAACTACTTGGAAGATGACGATAAGACAGCAATGTCCAGTGGTGAAGATCTCACTCAAGGACTCAAAAGAACCAACCAGAGCCTTCTGTGACATTCGGCTAAATTTTAACTTATTTTAGCAATAATTATAAGCAGAAAATGATTCATAATTGATAAATACTATACCATCACACTATTAAAAATGCTCTAAAAATTTTCTGAAAATGGCATTCAATAAGTTCAATAATTGATTAAAACAGCTTGTTGTATAAGTTCTTTCCATAGGTTACTCATTCACAAATTGTCTTTAATTTTTTTTGGTCTATGATAATTTACTTATTTTAATCCTCTTCTAATAGCTACATATTTTTCAATCAATAGTGCTCTACCTGATAAATCATTGTAAGGTTACCCTTTTCTACTTCCTGAATCAAATATCTCAAGTAGGAAGTTTGTGTTTAAATCGATGCTTTTTTTAAATTGTTAGCTTAAAGATTCTATTGAGCATATCATGTTACTAGACATGTTCTGGCTTTGGCTTGTTGTGATCTGTCCTTGTAGTAATTGTTTTTCTGCTCTGTACCAAGTGAACAGGACTGGGACTCCATGTTACTCTGATGTAGCTGAGTTTGTATGCTCCCAACAGTCACCATTCGCTGCATGGACAGTCACTAGTATCAGTAGTGGCCATAGCTCTCCAATTTTAAGTTTCCATGCAGTGTTTACTCCAGAAGAAAGGATGAAATCTGCTAGACTAGATAATACTGTTGTAAGAGCTCAACTAATTCATGGTAATTCATCCTTCACTCTGAGCAGCCTGACTATTGAAGCTACACTTTCTGCCACTATAGAATGCAATGATGACACCCTTACTTATTACCCAGTTGATGGTAAGTAAAGTGATGATCAGAATATACATCAATTTAATCTGTCTTTAGCTTTTCACACCCAATTTTTTTTAAATTAAGTATAAAAAAACCCTGAGAAATAGTGAAGTTAAAGCTAATAATAGTTAGCTATAATAGGGCTTAAAATGAAGTGTGAAATATTCCACTTGTCATAACACTTAACACAGTGAGTGTGTACAACACAGAGAGTGTGCCTATTATGTAATAATATAGAGTAATGGTAACTATTTCTGTGGTACAATACTGTCAAAATTCCATATTAACTACTGAAATTGTCATAATGTTCTGATAAAAGCTTTCATCATAATCGTTATAATAAAGTGAATATTAATTCTTGAACTTGAAATGCATGTTTTATTATACATTATAATTTATAGAGTCCAGTGTGGAGCTATTTGAAATTGTTCTAACCCCAACTACGAGCGGTTCCACCAGTTATAGAGTAACATGGACACCATCCTACTACAATACTTCACGATACATGATAACAGTTTATCCTCCTGAATCCTACACACAGGAAGATCTCATCATCCACAACACTGATAACACTACAGTACACAACATCACTATAGCACTCAATGACTGCCCACACAGGATATTTTCCTCTTTTGTATTAGGTAAGTTTCAAAATGCATGCAAATGTGACTGTTTATGTATTTTTGAAACAAACACTGGGATTTGTGTGTTCAGATAGTTCAAATATAACTGTTGAAGTCTAAAGATTGAATTCAATAATAATTACATTTGCTAACTACTCATGACTTTTAATGGACGAATATCTTTATTCATTTAGAATGTCAGCTGATGAAAGCATCTACTATACTTTTTTATACCATTATGAACAATAACCGAATGACTGTACATTTATCATCTAATAATGAGATTATTCAATGCATAAATGAAACTTGGGGAATATACTTCTGGAATGACACACTACCTACAACATCAATTACCAGTAAGTAGTTTAAATCAGTAAATATTAATTATTGTAGCAAATTGTACCAATTAAGTACATAATTATCACCTAGTCCATAATAATAACGATAATTAAGTAACAAAAACAATAATAACTACAACAAAATAATAATAACAATAATAATTGTAATAATAATAATAATTGTAATAAATATATTAATTATTGGCGAGCGAGCGAAGCGAGCGAGCAACTCTAAGATGTAGTCTATGGAAATCCTGAATACGTCGTCGTAAATAAACGCTCACCCACATACGTGGTCGTTTAAACGCGCGCGCATACGTGGTCGTTCAAACTGAATACATGGTCGTTTAAACGGGCGCGCATTCCAGAACTTCAAAGTGTCAACATTTCCCCAGAACTTCGCTCGCTCGCCCAACCAATGCTACACGAGCATTTTCTAGTTATTATTATTGGCAGAGTGAAGCAAGACTCTCACTAACGAGTCTCAATTGCAATTTTGGTACTAATATAATAATATATACATATAACACTTATTACATGAGTCAGAGTGTGACATGGAGAAATATTTCACAAGCAGGCCAATATATTTTTATGAGCCAGAGGCAAGTAAAAATAAAGCTTGAGAGTGAAATATCTGGCCATATCACTCTGACAAACGTAATAAGTTGTTTCTTCCACACTAGATATCTTCACTGCTGTAGTTAGTACTAGAACTACTCAAGAGGAACATAGCTGTAAAAACCAGGAAAAGTGACAATTTTAGTTGCTATAACTACAGTGATAATGAGCTCGTGCAGTACATCATGAAATAACAACTGTGAAATATTGTGAGTTATTTCACGTGTCATGTACTTAAGATATTATTGTGAAGATTAGGGTGGAATAAAAAAAATATATATGGCAAATTCACAGAGCACAATGCATGTCCATCCCCGGAGGTTACTATAAACCTTAACATTAGTGCGGGCACAATAAATTTGGGAGAAAAAAAAAAGACTTCAAAATAATGCCAGGAAAACTAAAGGCTAATAGCTACAGAGACAGAGGAGGATAGACGTTCACAGTTAGGTCTTACAAACTTAGTAGACTTCACCATTGTTCAACAGTCAAGTCACTGACAATATAATACGATGCTTTATCTACTAGAGCTCAGTTACAATAGAGAATCTTCACCAGAGTGTAGAAAGGCAGTTAGCTTAATAATCCTTTGGTTTATCAATCCAACCGTATCGTGCTTTAAATTTTTATTGCTTACCCCTTAAAAATCAATTGTCCAATAGTCAAGTCGGGGAGAAAATAGATATATCCAGTGAACAAGTGTTGTGTGTTGCTAAAGAATAGCATAAATAATTAAACAAAAATAATTTAACTAACACAGAAATATTATTAGTGGCTGGCATTCAAATTTGAATTTCAGTCAAACCAGCTCGCTTTCCCTTTGTGCTTAAGCACATTACATCATAAGTTATTATAACTACTATTATTACTATTATTATTAACCCTCGTGCGCATGCGTAAGAGGGTTATACTAGTCATCCTGTCTGTTTGTCTGTTTGGTTTATCTGTCTGTCTGTCTGTCACGCTCTGATTTTGGAGATTACTGACAATTAACCGTTAATTTGGGTATGAACTTACACAGACCGAATATTTAGGACCTTTTATTGTGCTAATTTTTTGAATTTCAGGCTAATTGTAGAGAAAATGTGAAACTTACTGCTTTTCCTATGTACTAGCTTGTGTGGGTAATGCCCCCTAGCATTGAAAATGTATACCAGAGTATGTTTCTTGCTGTTTATCTTGTTCTCTTATGAAGACAGGGTTTCCATTTTCATTGCTTGAGCTATATTGATGCCTGATTAAAATAGCTAACAGGTTGCTTGTTCTTTTGGTCTGAGATTATATTGTAATAGCTAGGTAGTGTTTAGTAGTGCTGATGGTTTGCTTCATTATTATTATTACTATTATTATTATTATATTACTATTATTATTATTGTAATTAATAGAAAGGCCATGTTATCATTTTATTGAAGTGGTTAAACAATCTTCAATATAATATCTAATGTTACAGTGCCATGGAAACTACAAACAATGTTGCAAATTTAATGTCCCAAAATTTTTAAATCAAATTGTCCTCTATTCTGTCTTCAGTTTAAGCTAATCTAATAACATAAATCCGTCAATAATAATTTTCCCCTTCGAAATTGTCTCGATTAGTTTACTTGACACTCTTAATTTAAAAAATCTTAGACTTACCATCAATGAACTCAACAGAGGAGAAGCCATCAACCTTTGTTCTATCTGGAGCAATTATTGGTGTAGTTGGGGCATTAACTTTATTAATTCTAGGAGGGGTGTCAGCTACATTCTTAGCATGGAAAAAAGCCCAAAATAGTAAGTCAAAATTAAAATGATTTGAGTTTTAATCAATTTTTTTCTTTGAATACAAATCTGAAGGTAACTTTTCAAGGTAAGACGATTCCATTGTACTGCTCACGTATAGTTATTATATTGTCTTTTTGATCACAAATTAGACGAGATCTAAACCAACCGAATGATCAGGTTAGTGAGCTATGACTTAATTTTAATTAGCATGTTCCATTGATGCATTATTAGGATACAATATATAATCACATCGTACTTTCCAAGAGGCAAAATTTAAATCCGTCAATTCAGGTATAGTATGAATTATAATGACCTAAAAAAGATAATGGTATGTTAATAGCTTTAATTTAATCCTGTAGGATACTTATAGCCATATTCATAATGTAATCATAAAAAACCAGAATCCACTTCAAAGATCAAAGGTAAAGCTAAAATTATTAGTCTTGTGATGATGGATATAATTACATTGTTATTATAATGAACAATAAGAATAATTCTACAGAGGCATACTCAGTCATTCAAAGAAATGCTCAAAGTTATGACTCCATTCAAATACCTTCAAAAACCAAGGTAAGTCAATGACATGGGATGAATATACTTGGTGAATGAACTGTCTGTTACTAGTAACAATTGTATACTTTTATGTAAAGAGTTTACAAGACAGAGTAATAAGTTGATTGATAGTCATTTATTACGTAGTCGTATTCATTTTATAATAATATGATATAGTGGGTCCAGTAGTTTCAGCACTGTATTGCAAATCAGAGTCGGAGGTAAAATATTATTTAGTCGAAACAAAATTTAAGAATAATAAGGCAAAAGTTTCCAAAATTTTCATCAAATATAACATAAAATGTTATCTCTTAATGATTTCCTTTTCAACCTTCTTATATTAGTTCAATTTATTCTTTGTCTTCATATTTTATAAGCTAATAATACATAGCATAACCTCAGGAGCAGTGACAAGAAGCAAGTAAATGGCTGGAGAGCTATTCACTATAATAATTCCAACTCAGGAATCATTTACTAATAGATGTTGTCAATAGTTAGAATAGCAGCTGTTGATCTGGTCGCACCGCAGTGTGATATTTTATAGTAAGTATTTAAGCCACGTTCTGCTAGACTGGAGATCGAACCAAGACCACTGACTTAATGCAAAATTGCTCTAATCACTGAAATAAGCCAACCAGCCTGCATTAAACCTACTGGAAAATATGTGGATCATAAATGTGTGACAGGCTCTGGGAAAAAATGGAACATTTTGGGAAAAAATATTTTTAAAGTTATTTGTACTGTAAAATTTTTTTAAATAGTTTTACAATAAGCTATTTTTCTTGCTTTTTAGTTGTTGGAAGATAAAGTTATAAGCGTTTGAATCATACCACTTAAAACAACTGCCACAGATAAAATTGAATCTTTAGCTTTATGTTAAAATTCATACTGTCCCCATAAGCACAGAATATTGACTTGATGCTTTTAGGGGGAACATTCTAAAATCAATTGGTTGATTTTAAGCTAAGCTTAAATTAAGCACAACAACATGATAATGACTGATTGGGAACAAAATAGTTGCAGTATTCTTACTTAATCAATAGATTCAATTATGTAAATGTTTTCTTGCAGAAGCGATATGCAGATATACCAGTAGCAGAAGGAAAACAACAACCAGACTTTTTTAGCCAAGTTAAATACTCAAAAGTAAATATACAGTTACATCCAGCAGGTATGTACTATTCTTACATTGACTATCAGCCAGTTAGGCAAAGCCTGCTGAAAAAAAAATGTGCATGTCTTAATTCTTGTTTCAGATGAATTATTAAATTTGGACACGTTGTTAATTGAGCTCAAGTCAATATCACAATACTTTAAACAACTTGGCAACCATATTGGAATCAGCAGAGATTATTTAGACCAGATAGAATCCAGTGTAGCAGTTCCATATGATGGACTGGTTGAAATATGTGATGCATGGCTCAGGAAATGTGAAGATAATGAAATAACACTTACTTGGAGATACGTAGCTGACATCCTCTCATCTATGGAGCAACACCAACTGTCACACAACATAATGCAAGTATATGCAACTGGTACGTTGTTAAAAATAAAGAATACGTTTGTTGTCAATTTTGCAAAACAATGCTTTCTAGGTACAATTTGGTTGCAGTTGTAATGTAAACATTGTAGATATGGAAAGATCCATCTTTGTACACATAGATTCTATATGTACATACAGTAGAATGTCAGTTATCCTAAAACGTCGGTCAACCGGACATAGAGAATGGCTACAGGCAAGAGGAAAAGAGTGGTGCTAAGCATTAAGGACAAGCTGGAAGTATGCTGCTTATCAAAAAAAGATAGTTGAAGGCTGCTTTTAACCTTAGAAGCAGCTGTATTAGTAAAACATGTACATTGGCTTACCCCCAACACTGACTTAGGTCAACCTCTCCACAGAGTTCAGTTATCCGGAATGTTCACTTATCTGGACACCCTCCGGTCCCATTGTGTCCGGATAACTGACATTCTACTGTACCTATAAATCCAATTGCACAAACTTTATAGCTATTGCTATATACATAGTATAATTCAGTCATACCAGAGACAATCGTTTTTGTAAATAACTGAATCTATGTCTATAGGAAAACTTCCTTCAAATGTGAAGGTGACTGAATTACGTATTTGTTCTGAGCTCTCTAACGCTTCTCTGCCACCTCCCATACCTCCTCATTTAATAAATGATTCAAGCCTGCCATTTGCTACTTCAGTATCCATGAAAGAAGTACAGACAGTTCCACCAAAACTACCTCCAAAATTGCCACCAAAATAGCTGTTTCCCTAATTTCATAAAATAAAAAAAATTGATTTGCAGATGTTTTCTCTCTATTATCATCTTTAATTAATTAGCTCTTTAAGTTTTCCATTTTGTTTTTATAGCATTTCTGTGTGATTTAGATGATTAATGCGATTATATGTTTCAATTACAAAACATGTTTTGAATGCAATACTTTAGTGTATCACATATTATTTAGCTGACTGAGAGCTTTCAATAAATTTTGTATATGTGAGTAGATAATCTATGACAAAGTCTAAATTTCTATACACTCATTGAATATGTTAAAAATATATTGTATTGGAGGTATCTAAGTCATATTTGTTGTCAAGTGAAGGGAGTTGAGCTGCATTATATTCATTCCATTAATAAAGTTATGTGAGTAGAAAGAAATTGAGGTTTATGCAGGAAGAAACACCTCTCACTCTCCCAGGTATTGAGTCCTGTAAATTCCTTACTGCTTAGTTTTATGATGAGGATGAATATATTATTTAAAAAAATAAAATAGAAATGTTAGCTTACAAAAATGTTTTCATTTTTCAAAAAAGTTCATCAAAAAATTTAAAAGTAATAGCTATATAAATATAGCAAGCTAGTCCATTCTTAGCTTTTAGCACAAGTCCTGAAGCTGTCTCATTGCTAAAATCAAATACTATACCTTTCAGATATTCAATACAATTATTTCAATTTTGAACACACACACTTTCAGTTTATTTCATTCAGTTGCTTTTGCATTCATGATATTTAATGATAAGCTTTATAGCATATGAGTCTGTTCAAATAGAATGAATTATCATTAAGACATCAATTAAAGTAAACATTTTCACATTACGTTAAGTTAAATTGTTTTTATAGACTTGAGGGATGGTGTCTGTAAAACTAATTTTGTACATATAGACTCTAGGTTTTGCACTTATACAAAAGTGTTTTGTTCTTCATGAAAATAGTTTAAATGTTTTCATAATTAAATACAGTGTTCCATATTCAAGGGTAGACAGTAAGAAATTAAACAAAAGGCTAAGCTAATATACAATTAGGTGAGGTTTGGAGTAAACTGAGATTGCTCAGAACTAGTTACCATAAACAGGTAGCTACTTTGTACTAACTGAAACTAAAAATATAATTTTTAAGTTTTACAAATCCGACCATATCTGTTCACAGCAACATTTTAAAGTTCACATACAGAAAGTTAAGTACTTCAGTTGAATGATAAGAATCCAACGACATCCATTATCTGTAAAGATGCTTGATGTGATTAACCTTTCTGAACTGACATTGTATTCGGCTTGTGCAAAAACTCTAGCTCAAATGAGGATGATAGCTAGTTGCAAGAGAATGTTTATAGTACTATCCTTGAGCCATTTGATAACAGTTATTAGTTAATAGGTAACTTGTTATTCAAATTGATTGTTCTGGATTAGATATTGCAACCACCTCACAAACTATCCACTTCTTTGGGAGGCAATAATTAGAGAAAACATTCTCATAGTTAGTTTCTAGTAAACAATTACAAACCATATGGGTTTGATTGCAAAGGTAGCAATGACTTTTATTCAGCTACTAAACAGTGAAAATAATATTATAGCAAATATTTCTAAAGCCAGTAAGTACTTTAGAACATTTGAGAGGAAAAAAACTAAAACTAAATACTCTGTTGTAACTATATAAATATGCAAAACTAACTTATTTATTTTACACTATATTAAAGAATAGTTACTGTAATATATACTGTTGTAGCTTTACAACTGTTGCGTAGCGCTCTTACTTCTTACTTGTTTACTGTTTTTAGCCCAGAGGTAAGACTAGTTATTATTACACATACACAGACATAAATACACAACATTCAGTGTGAACCAATAGACCGTGACAAGTGTTAATTAGTGATAATATAATCGTGAATAATTGACAAGGTTACTAATGGCTTGTTGTGACAACATCTAGGAGATTGTCTGATCATGCCACAGTTACCTAAATTCACATGAGAAAAATCTAAAACTAAGCCTTCAAGGTATTATTCATATAGCTGATTATAAATAACTAAAACTAATTATTTTTGGAATTTCTATATCAAAGCAACTCTATATCTGTAGCCTTTATAGTTGTATGCTTCATCACAGCAGACTTCTCAACTACATTTAAAAAGGACAGAACCTCCCTGCTTTTAAAGATAACCGTAATTGGTAAAGGGTTATCAAGTAATCTGGATTGTATGCTTCGCAATGTTCTAGATAAAATCTTTACTGGTGGGAATAATTTAAACTATGATCAACTGAATGCCAACAGAATATATCTTCACAGGCACTATATGGGCTAAGCCAGAAAACACTACCCAATGTACCACCAAAATTTAGTAGCATAATGTAAGCTTTAAATAGTTAGACCACTATGATAGCCTTTGGCAATTCTAAAGTTAAAAAAAGTAAGGAAAAGTAGTAGCAATAAACCATTTTAGTAGTGTGCATATTATCGCTAGCTCACATCACTACCTAGTACATATAGCTGTCAAAGTTAAGTAGTTATCACATTTTACTAGAAGACTTAAATAACCAAAAGTTAAATTGAGTTTGTGAGAGCCATGCTTACTGAATAATTGACGAGTAACATGTTTAGACCAGGACATTATTTAAATCAGATGTACATACAACTATTATATGTACAAGTGAACTGGGTAAGCCAATGTAACATCTTGATATGACTGGTAAAGTACAATAAAATGAGCTGAGACTTAAAAGTTAATGTTTGTGAAAAAAGTTTCCTGCAAATACCATAAAAAGAACTCTTAGCTATATCATGTATAAACATGGTCCGAAACCATGTAACCTAAAACTAAGTGGAGGCTTCATAATAGCACTATTTTTTATAGCTATTTTGCTTCCGTTAAATGTACTTCCTGTTATGGGAGGGGCTTGCAATAACTCAGAAAAAATTTCCTGTCTAGGCTTTTTTGGCTTCAGATAGGTTGGAACTGTGGCTTTTTAGGCTGGTGGGACTAATGCTTTTAGGCCGGAAGTGTTGGCGAGTGTTGTACTGTTGTTTCTTAAATTTCCAATCCTAACCGGCGTAATGAAAGGCTAAAAAGGAGCTAAAAAGCGTCCCTGAACCTTTCACAGAACCCTATTTTGAAGGAAGGCTGCAGAGGAGTCTAACACTTGGACTGGAGGCTACTCCACCTCCTGTTAGTCAGCGAAAATTAATGGCGATTCATTAGGTTTTTTTAGTTGGGGGGAGGGGTAGGGGGGAGTGATTTACCGCTTCACTGCTTTGTAGAGGTAGTGAATCCTCTCCTGAACTTCCAAACACTACTTCAGGAACTGTAAGACCAGGCTCATAGCTAGAGGTTACTTGAACTAATTTATACATAACCACACCCACTTAATAGCCACATAGCCACACCCACTTAACATCACATCCACTTAATAACCACACCCACTTAATAGCCACATAACCATACCCACTTAGCTAATAGCCACATAACCACACCTACTTAATAGCCAGATCTCTCTTGTAATTATTAAGTTGCAACCATATCATGTTGGTAGTGTTAATTAGAAATTTAATAAGCTTGCTTTCTCCAATTTGCATGGATGCTTTTGTACATATGTTCGACATAGTTCACCACCTTTTTCTCCATTGATTGTGGATGCCCCATCATATTCTTGGCTACATAAGTTGCACACACTAAGTCCTAAATTTTTAATGCTATAAATGACTTCTGTTAGCTATATCAAATGCCTGAACACATTTTAACTTCACAAAACCAATAAACTAATCTCACAATGATCATCTATAAAACGGAGACATATGGGTAAATGCTCAACTCCATGACTAAAAACTTAATCTGCTACGACAGAAAATAATTTGGAAGCTTTTATTTCATTAACAATACCAGCCAAAATTATGTCATACCCAATGACTTTAATAATGTCTTTTTGTGATTGTGGAAAATGTAAGTGGCATTTTGGTTTGAGGATGATATAAATGATTAGACAATATTGGGTCCGTCTCAGCAAAAGACTTTAACAAGGCCAAAAAATTACCTGGATTACTGGATAGGGAATCTTTTTCAGCATTACCTTGAAAAGGCAAACCTTGCTTTCCTAAAAAGAGGATTGCTCTTAAAATCTGCCGAAGAATATGTTCATTTTCAGTAATCTATTCTGAATACTATCACTGAACATTACGTTGACCTGTATTGATAGATATTTTCAAAAGAAAACTTTAATGTGTCAGCCATTGCAAGACAATTTCGATGGTAAGGTAAAGAAAAGTGATTAGCCAATATGCTGCTAATTTTTATCCAATTTGATAAGGGCCTGTTTAGAAGCATACCTTTATCTTTCCTGTCCAAAACAGGAAGTAAGATAGCACATGGACCACAAACAAAATGCCATCTAATCTTTGGGCTATAACGTAACCAAGTATGTATATTTATTCAGCCAAGACTGATTAAACCTATGCTGAAATCTATGAGAAAAAGTAGAGGGTAAAACAGCAGGCAGTGTGTAACATGTCGAGAAAGTAGTGAAAACTTCTTATCCACTGAGATATTACTAAATAATTGACAGGTCTCATCAATAGATTTCTCTGGATCACATAAGGCGCACACATCATAAAATGGAGGCAAATCAAAGCAGTGTTGAGGAGTTAACAACACAATCAGAAGTTCCTGCTGAACTTGATGCTGTTTCCAGTGTTTGTATTGGCTGCAAACTTAAAATAAAATTAACTAACAACCATTTAAACTAGCTATCACACCTTTTACCTTCACCTTCACTAACAGCTTGTCTTTTTGAAAGAAAGGGCCAAAGAGTACACTTCATCAAGAATCAGATCAAGCAAAATCAGCTGCATATGATTTAAACTCATACCCACCCCACACTCAATGCAGCTGATAATTAAGTCTCTGGGTACAGCTGCAATTTGATTTGCAAAAGCTAAGAAATTAAATGTATCTGTGTATGTGTTGTTGTTAAAAAAGTACAGTATAATATAATTATAAGAAAGCTATATCCCATCCTGTTAGCTGTACAACATATTAAAAATAAATAAATATTGGTCTTTCAGAGAAGCAAAACTTTCAGCTATGAATATCAATTTGCTTTATTGGTCAATTTAGTGGTGTTTTTAAAGTTGTTTTAACACTAACTTTGACATTCTCTGTTAAGATGAAATAATGAGTACTAGCTATAAATGAGTCCAAGAAGGAGAGCAAACAAAGTGTCAATGATATAGTTGCCAAGTGTACCGGAACATCAGGTGCAGTACCGGAATAATCAGATCTGCAACGTACCGCACCGGAATTAGCCTCTGGAGCTGCCAGCTGATGCTAGCTAGCTCTGCAATCTATTCACGCGCGTGGCCAGCTCTGAATTTCTACGCGATCAATTAACTTTGGCGCCAAAAAAATCTACAGGTTACCGCGAAGCAGGAGGACAAACGAATCCCGAGCTATAACTGTATAACTGTAGTGTACTAGTCTGAAACAGTCACCTCAAATAACATCCTTCTATTATACTTTCAGGGTACCGAATGAGGCTCTACTTGTGAAGCCATTAGAGCAGCTTAAAACTCTGTCTCAACGGTGACCAACTCCATCCTGAATGGTACCAGCTCCTACTATTCCACCAACATTGTATTCAGACTTGGCTGGTATAGACTCCGTCATCGTCACTTCAGTTCTTTCTGTCGGGATTGCTACCGCTATATTCTTCAGCCCTTATCACCTACAAGTCTGAAATTTGTGCAGAACTACCCCGCTCTCACTAATGAGCAACCAACTCCAAGCAACATTGGAAATACGCCGTCACTTCTGCTCCCGGACTAACCTTTTCCAAAGTTACACCGGCAATCTCACGGCTCATTATTGTATTTCTTATTTTTGTTTACAAATGGGCTCTTTTTAGAGCTACCACTAGTCAATTGATTATGCTCTTACCAATAAATTGTGCGTCCGAGGAGCTCAACGTTATGGGGCGGGGTAAAATAGCGAATCAGTAGTCAACTTGAAAATATAAATCGATATTTTGTGGAATTGATCATTGAATGGAATCCAAATTTTGCGCACAAGCAGCATACTCCCCTTAGAATATAGAATAACACAGGAGTAAAACGGCACTTTTTACTATTTACAAAGAAAGAATATAGATATTTATCAGAAATATGGCTCTGTAATGTTGCGAAGAAGCCCGCTAGCTACCTCTGGAAAAAAAAAGAGCACGCTAGTTCCTTGGCCGCTTCGATAACACCAAATAGTAGCGGTGTGCAGAGCTGTATCGGGTCTTCATTCTTCATATTTGACTTGCTGGAGTCCTCTGTTGGTGCTCATTCCATCTGTAACAACAAAGTAAGCCCACAGCACACAGAAAAAGAAATATAAAGACATAGCAAAAACAGTAAATTTGCGGGTACGGCGCCTCGGTTTCCGGTGGCAGGGGGCTCACTAAGATGGGTGTGGTTTTACCTGTACCTAAAATTAGTTTCATAAACTTGGCAACTATGCAATGATAAGTCAGGGTGCTTTTGTGAAGCAATGATGAGGAACACGACCCTCTAAATTGGAGCTTAATGCAATGTACAATTGCTTCTACTATTTGTTTCAATTCTTGTGTAGGGACCTGTGTTTACAATGGAACTAATGCTTAATTTTCTTGTTGCAAGCATTATCAGCTGGAATAATTTGTGTTGCGGTTTACCTCAATTATCTCAGTGGAACAGTAAATCTTGTAAGAATCTTAATTTGTTCCCACTATTTTTTACAGTGATGTTTCTGTTAAGTTATTCATGTTTTTTTTCAAATTTTCAAATTTCATAAAAAACTGACATTAAAAAAAATTACATGAAATAAAAAAAAAAAATTCAGAAAAGTCCAATAGTTCACTTTGTATACAAGATATTGAGGAATGTGTATGTGAATTTTGAAATCTTAATGTTTAAAAGTAGGAGGGGTTTAGTTTTGCAGGGGTGGGTAAGGTTTTCTTGACATTGTCACCTTAGAATTTTGGTGGGTGTGGTTTTCTGACCATATTTGTATTTCAAGAGTTTAAGATGAGCAATATTTTGCATGCATAGTAGACAAAAATTGTAAAACTATAATTTTACGTTGAAGCCCCCTTCCCCTTAACTTAGGTGTGATCACATTGATACAGTTAGTAAGGTGCTTTTTGTGTGTGTGTGTGTGTGTGTGTGTGTGTGTGTGTGTGTTTGTGTGCACTAGAAGACAAGTTGCAGGAGCATCAGCAGAATTTTTAATAGGAAGTTATGACCTTTGACCTTTAAGGCAAAATGTTAAGAAGGTGGTAAAAAAATTAACCTTTTCATTCTCGTATTTACCAAAAAATTATTCTCAATTGATTTTATGCTCATTGCGTCCCCTGCTAATTCTATAATACCATACTGTGCCAATTACAGTAATTTAGTTAAATAAAAAAGCTTCCTATGAATGCAGAGACTTTTTATTACTAGCTATGAGAGAGCTCGGTTCATACAGACTACACTGCTTGCACTCCACGAGAAGTCTGTCTAATTCTTTGGGTGAATATTCTCAAATTTTCGCTTTTCATTTATACCTTTGCACGAACAATAGCTACCACCGTTCTCAAGTCGGGTAATGTTTTATTTTGAGTATAACAGTTTTCTGCTCTTCTAAAAACTTCCTTAATTCCTCATCATCAAGACTAACTGATTGCACTCTCAATGCTACAGGATGGCGGTACACCTATATACATACAATCCTTCCCAAACTCATATACACTTACGAGGTGAGAGATATCGAAAAACTTATTTATGGTTTAATTAATTACATGTGTAGTTTTATACATGCTCTTACTAGCAGTCATGTTATTCTTCCTTTAACTTGCATCTTATGTCTAGTTTTATACTTTCCACAAGGATTCCAGAAACAATATGGTTGTTTCACTCTTTTTGGAGCTCATCAGTATAGAGTGATTTAGTCTTACTGGCAAATATCTATAGACAACATCTGTCAGTACAGGGAGATATTATCCTGTGACCCAGGGAGGCATGTCTGTGAAACTAAAATCTATGCAAGTAACATTTCTTTCATCTTGTTAGTAGCCACCTCAAGGAGACAACCATAGCGCTCACATAAATAATGGGACATATCACAACAGAGCACATAACACAAATTTAAACCTTTCCAACATATTTGTCATTTATAAGTTAAGTGTACCTATACGTACAATTGCAGCACTTATAGGAGGGAATAGACTCCACTCTCTATTATAACCACTATTAAATTTGAAATCTCAACAAGACTCCCAAGATATGATAATAGTGATAACGATACCACGGCTAATACTCTATAATAATAATAATAATAATAATAATAATAATAATAACTAGTGATGCGCTCTAATAGCACAAAATAGCGAAGCGAGCGATGCATGTTCCCTGTAAATGCAGCTATTCCATGCATGCTTGGTGTGGCTACTAAATACTGTCAAAGTGAGAAACAATAGTGGTAGCTTTTTTCTATGATGAAGGCTCCTGGTACCGTAATCCTCAGGAATAGTCTAATAAATAAATTAGGAACATTTAATGGCTTTTCAAAAAGAAAGATTCTTTACTTTGCTACCTGTTTCTGTTTCGTTTTAGCTCTCCTCCTCCTTGCCCTGTCTTTTTCATTTCTTATCTCTCTCCTTACTAATTTTTCTTCTGGAGTTTCTAATGCCCTCAAAGCTCTTGACAGAGCGTTTCTAACGTTTTGTCTCTCTTTCGCAGAATTTGTTTCACTGGGCATCGCTACTTCGTACGGCGGGTAAACAAAACAAAATGTTGCTAAGAAGGTTACCCGGCCAGCGCAAGTGCGTAGGAGAAAATGTGCACACGCGCCCACGCAAGAACAAAAACAATTCCTAGACCTAAATATATAAATATATATATCGCGGACTCATTAGAGAGTCAGCTTCGCTCGCTTCGCTGAATAATAATAATAATAATAATAAAAACAACAATCATGGTTATCAGTAAAGCTGGACTGATGAAATTCAGCAAGTATCTGAATACTATTTTAGTTACTTTTTGAATTTGGAGAACACAGTGAACTCCAAACAAAAGAGTCTTAATTGAGGCTTAGTCATGCTAGATATTTTCACAATGTTATTTTTAGGTACATGACCAGTAAAATAAACGTGAAGCTCATTACCCTAGTAGTTATATCAACCTGCCTAGCCAACCACTATTCCTGCTTTTTACAGCTACCTTCCTCTGGTGTGGCCTATCCCATGGCACTTCACACCTGAGTTACCATACAGTCCTAGTACAAACTACAGCAGTGAAGATATCTAGTGTAGAATAAACCACTTATTACATTAGTCAGAGTGATATGGTAACATAATTCACTTCCAGAATTTTTTTTTTCACTTGCCTCAGGCTAATGAGAATAAATTAGCCTGCATGTGAAATATTTCGCCATATCACACTCTGACTTGTGTAGTGTTGCTGTCCATTTCTGAATGTTTTATTAAGCACTTGTTGCAAAGAAAAAATCAATTTAGTAACAGCAGATCTCCAAAAATCCGCATTGCAGCTCAAGGAATGTAGCGGTATTGACGTCGTGAAGGCTTGTGGAGAACTTGTGTTTCCCGTGCTAGTGGAATCCCCAGATGATTCATCTCTACTTACATTGTTATAACCGTCTCAGTCCAATGTGCCAATAATATTAGTGATGCTGTAACTCTAACTTTAAAACTGATACTGTACCAGGTTATTAAAAAAACTGGACTGAGAGTGCCCTATTTATTCCACGCAGAAATAGATAATTAACCTTCTCCATCACCTATTCTTATTCACACCTTAAGCATACATACTGTGATGTGACATGTATACAGCCCAGTATCTTTCACACAAGGACTTGTCAACCACTAACATTGAATCTAATAGTTCCCATCGAGTCAGCTATATGTAAGTGAGCTTAGTCTGCTGCAGGGTGAATGACAGGATGGTGAAAATATGAGTGATAACAATAAGTCAACGTCTTCATCCCCACGAAACAACTGCAATTGTAAATGTAACAGTTGTTTCAAAGAAGTGATAATAACTTATTTCTTAGTGAGCCAGGCACCACGAGTAAAATTTCCAAGTGACAATAGCAAGAAATGTTAAAGGATCACATTTAATTTTCTACTCGTAAGTTTGGTCAACATCACTTGTGCATCATTACCATCACATTTGCATACTTGTCTTTGGCCTCTCAGTATCAACACAGTGACATCAATTTGTGAATGCATATTGTGTGTGGTAGGGTAAATCCCATCTTATAATATAGAAGCGTTGTGTATGTATGTGTGTTTGTTTGTGTGTTCATCAACTTAAACGTGAAAGTCGCATAGGAAAGGGCGTAGCCGGGACATATTTTGCGAAGTGGAAATGGTGGCTGATAGTTTTGTCACCAACTTCCCTGGAGACCTTTTTAGTATGCATTTCAGCAACTTAGTACATCAAAAGCTGGGAAACAATGTCACATAACAAAGAAATAAGTCATGAACACCAACAGAAGGGAAAACTAAAACAAACAAACAAACAAACAAAACAACAAATGATGAGCTGACTCGATTAATTTATTATAATATCACTTGCAAAAATGATTACATATATGTGTGAGTTAGAGTACTTGTTTTAAATGAAGTGTGGATAGAACTGAAAGAACAGTGAGCTATTCTGTAGGGTTCTCTTGCGCGGCTACTTTATTGAATTTGAATAGAGGGAGCTAAGGCCAAAGAGCATGTCAGGGATTCTCCTTTTTATACACAGACCCCCGGAAGGAGTTTGGAATGAGGTAAACGATGCTACAGATTTCTTGCATGGAAAATAACATCGAATTATAAATGCAACCTCTACGTTTAAGTGTGGGAGTGATGACCAAACAAATCCATGCCATACTCTGGCTGAAAGAATTCATATGTATCAGATACGTAAAGTTAAGGATTCCTAATCTAGTGTACATGCAAGATCTCGATCTGTTCAACCCACTATCAACAAATGGTGACATCACTTGATCCTGCAGCGGTGTAGGAAGATGTTTTGGTATGGGGAAGGGGCTCAAGCCCCCAGAACCCCCCCCCCCCCCCCCACCCCACCCCATTCCTATGCCACTCCCCTAGATCACATTTCAAGGTACAAGTGAAAATAAAAAGCAATTACGGAAGTATTCTCATAGCAAAAACAACAACAACTAATCATAATGATAGCATATTGGTATTCAGAGACTGGCAATTAAAAATGCTACATCTACACATAATACAGCAATGTTTTTTGAAACACATAGTGGGGGTTGGAGTATCAGAGAGAGAGAGAGAGAGAGAGAGAGAGAGAGAGAGGTAAGGTGGTCTTTCATACTGTCATTGCATGAAAGTACAGAGTTGACACATGATGAGAAAAGCAACTGGTTCATGAACACATGAGATGCCATATATGGGAAACTATGTGTCGGTTTGTTACATCTCTACGCTCACAATTAAATTGTCCACAAACATGATATTGCGCAATTATAAACACACACATACACATACTGTTATATACGTACTTGGTTATACAGAATGAATGTAATCATATGTACACAACGGTCTTCATAATGCAATCGTCATAAAGGTATTCATGGGTTGGCTTCACCAAACCATGCAAAGATTCATATAGGATTTCTTGCTGAGGGGGGGGGGAGGGATTTTGTACACTCACAACAAAAAGTTTATCTATGTAATATGGTCAAGTCATGACCGTGAGACTGTGAAACAGATTTCAGATGAAAACTTGACAGACTATGTAATAGTTGGGGACTGCCTTCGAGAAAACTATTTTTAGGGTCTTGGAGGTATTAGGCTTTTACATCCCGAGCTCAGTGATGGCACAACTTAGGGCCTGAGGGACTCTAAAAACAATATTCACGACAGCTGCACAGTAGTAGCGACTGCTCTTTAACAACGCAGTAGGAGGGACTCTAAGTGCAGTCAGAGGGACACTAATTGATCCTGCCTCAAAAGTGGGGAGACTACATAAGTTTATAGTGTTCCCCTCTGGAGGACCTAAGCAATTTTAAAGTCCCACTGTCACTATACAAAACTACAGCATCTATGATTTAATGTAAATTGCTATTGAAGGACCAGAACTAAAGAAATGTTGATTATTTTGAAGAAGTGTAACTAATCTTAGTGTAAGGCTATTTATACCGTAGGGGTAAAAAAAAATTTAGGGTGGGGGGGGGAGGGGGGGAATCACAGGGCTCTCTTAGTCTGTATGAAACCATGCCATGATGACCAACAAACTATATCCCACGCACATACAAAAATTTCTCTTGCAATGCAACCACTAGTGGTTATGCGCACCTGGCAGACCCAGAATGGCTGTGCACTAAGCAGGCACAGCGAGCTGTGCAAGCAAAGCTCCTGGAGCTGGGCTAGGAACTTGCAGGAGAATAGACCTTTCCTCACATGCAAGTGGTGTGGGCACCTGAAGTCCCACCTGGACCTATTTCATAAGAAAAAGGCCTTGAATTTGCACCCCAGCAACTGCTAGGTACCCAATTACAGCTGGGTGGACTTGTGGGGCTGGTGGGAGGCAGACGATGGAGTGGTGTTTAAACTCAGAACTTGAGGTCATGAACCAAGGCCACAACCACTACAACCACTACACCACACAGCCATCAGAAAAAACAAAACAAAAACAACAACAACAAAAAAAATAAAACTCACATACACAGCAGCAAGTGCTGAAGTAGTTGGCAACGAAATTGAGTAGATATTTCTGTATGGTTTGGTCACCAGGTGTCCAGTTGATGTTCAATTACTAAAGAACACATATAATGGCTCACAACACACATATGTAAAAAGGATGTGTCAGTTGATTAAGCAAACAATAGGGTATAGCTATAAACCAACAAACTAGATTCTATTCTTGGGTTGTTCGTTCTATATTGAGCAATTTTGTATCCTATATGATTCCGTGTATTTCAGAAAGTGTCAAAACCAAGTCATCTTGCATCGCATGTGCATGTTTGGAGTAATGAATACAGTTATATAGTTGAATAGTCAGCAAAATGATACTTCTATGGTATTTCAACATGACATCACTAGTGGTGTAATAATTCCAATGAGAGTGCAATGTCAGCATATACAAGACCAGGGAACATTATACATGACTATCAATAAGCAATGGAAAACTTAAGGATGGAGGTACATCTTTATGTATATACATCTAGTGCAGGTTTGCCCATAGATGTCCAGAAATGCCGTAAATTGTCCATCCCATCCCACAGACAGACGCATGTGTGTCCCACTGTCCATCCCATCCCATGGTCCCATGAGACAGTGGGATTGTCCATCACATCCCATGACCCTCTTTTTGCCAACAGAAGACTAGAAACTATTCTGTAAATAGTGCACATAAGGTTGGAATTGTCAAGAATATTGTAATCAATAGGCTTGAGTAAGGGCAGCTAACTAAATATTAATAAGAACTGTTCATGCACTGACAAATCAGAATTGGGCACAGTACGATGAGTAAAAAAGTACAGTGCAGACAAGAATCAGCAATCATATCACATATTCTAATTTTATAAGTTCAGGGACAATATAACACCTGACCCAATAGGAAGGAAGATATACATTAATATTTTTGAACTTCTACTAATCTTCCTGAAGATAATTTGTTGCACACACTTGTACAAATTTAGCTGTTACACAGGTCATGTGACATCTCTACATAACTGCAATTCCAATAAACAGAGGTCCAGTAAGTCTAGAGTCACAGGTAAGGGAAATCACCTGGGGAAATCCATAAGGGTATGGAGTCTATGATCTCACTTAGTAGGAAACAAACATGGTAATCAAGTGTAAAGTATATACTTGTTTAACAAATGTGAATATGAATCTGCATGTGTATGTACATCAGTTTGTATGTATCTCTTATGTCTGGGATTGTAAACATTTGCATGTGAGCGTTGTGTGTGCTTGAAAACAAGTTCTGCAGAATATATCACTGAGCTGTCAACAAACCAACACGCTCCAGAAAGAGTACACAAATGAATACCCAAGCTTTTCAAATATAACCTTAGGGTAGTGCTGTTATTCCCTTGATTATGCTCTGTCTCCCTCCTTACCTGGCCATAGTGGACAGTGAATACAACCAGCACCAGCTTCAGCAACCCCCGCCCAACTAACCTCGCAGTCCCACAAACCTCGCGGGGTGGTCCCGGTCTCAGGTTCTGGAACTTTGTGCAACAGTGTGTGTGTGTGTGTTTGAGTGTGTGAGGTGTGTGTGTGTGTGTGTGTGAGTGTGTGAGTGTGTGTGTGTGTGTGTGTGTGTGTGTGTGAGTGTGTGTGTTAGTGTGTGTGCCTCTAGCTATTCTATCTTTCTAGCACACGGAACAACGCGACGCGCACGAGCTCACTGGCTCACCGCCACACCCTACATTCTTAAGTTTGAAGTTGTCATAAGGTTTCAATACTTAGTGTATATTAGAGGGCGGGCTCGCTTCCGCGTGACGTGTCGTTTTTTTTTGTTTTTTTTTGTTTTATTTTATATTGTTTATTATCGCAACGTTATTTCCCTGAACGGCTGGGGGAGTCTTTTAGGTGTTGTGTGGAAGGCTTTTAGCATAGGTGACTTGTGCCAGGGGGCGAAGAAGGACGTGAAAGTGCTGGAGAACTAAAGAGTAACTAAAGAGTATAAGATCTGAAGGATTAGCTCGCGCTAACTCAGAGACAAGAAAGTGTTCGGTTTAGGTTGGCGTAGAACTCTTCGGTAAAACTATGGGACTGAGTGAGGTAAGTTTTGCTCTGGGGTAGGTGGGTATCTATCTATGAGTAACTGGCACTTTTACATAGTCTGTGACATGGCACAACAAAACTTTCACAGTTCTCACCAGGAACTATGTTTTGATATAAATTATGCTAGTTAACTAGTCAGGTTAGATAAAAGGTTTACACTTCCATCACATTGAGACTTTAGGGAAGGAACCCAACATGTGTATAGTTCATGCAACAAACATCGGGAATGTCATGGCTAGGTAAGACCAACTAACCAGACATTTTTCTATTCTTATCCTATCCTCTGCTCGATAGCTACGGCATAAGTTTACAAATTCTAAAATTGACCTAAAATTTGCAACAAATGTAAATTTTGTACAAAATGATTGGCCACAGTAAAACTTTTAAATCACTGACAATAAAACATCTTGTGTACTAATGTGTAAACTTGCTGGATCTGTAACCACATAAACTTGGGTTATAAGCTTTGCTACAAGTATAATAATGGGCCAATCAAAGTTAAATTAGAGTGGCCATTTACCTAATTGATCAGTTAATTTATTCTTTTTTTTTCTATTGTTTTTATAATAAAAAAAAATGCTACTCTTTATGCTGGATGCACACACACACGCACACAGTATATATTATAATTCACTTTCATTTTCCTCCCTTTAGGTGCTGTTCTGTTTTGTATCATTTCTGGCTCTGATCAACATGAGTGGAGCTGGTGGAGCACAGTTCTTGGGAATTCAGCGACGTTTCAGAGATTCCAGCTACTATGATTCGTACTACTGTTGCAACAGCTGTGGAGGAGATTTGCTGTGGGAGTTTGATGGCACTGGCATATTTTTACATAGTATATCTCAGAGTAATGTTGGAGATGTCGAAGTTCATGCCGTCAATTCTAGCAGCCGTTTTAGTTCCATGATATTGTCTCACCGTGGGAATGGTAGTGAAGCGTGCATTGATGCTGTGATTATGGCGACGCAGACCAATCCTGAGTGGCGACCACGCGTTATTTGTCGCAGTCGTCATCAGCAACATATTGTGGAGTATAATAATTCATTGATTGATCCAATATATGAAGATCATAATAGTAATGTTGCTGTAACATATTCCATAATGCAACCAAATATAGTACCTGCTAGAACTGATCCGTTTATCACACATTTCCTTGTCTGTCGCAGCATTGATAACCATATTACATGGACATTCAATGGATCTTCTGTGGTTTTTAATGGAAAATCGAAACCTGGTTCTAAGGGATTGAAGCTATATCCTGAAGATCCTACGACGGCATTGTATGAAGCAATTGTTCTTGATAAAACATCAAATGAAATTACCTCTGTTTTCGTTGGAACAATATTAGAGCCAAGGCATCTTTATTTACGTGGCAATATCAGTTGCAGTAGTTCCCTTGACCAGACGCTATCATTTCCGATGAATATATTCAGTTCTATAGAGGGGAATAATGGGACAAATGTAACTGAAGAGGGGAATAATGGGACAAATGTAACTGAAGAGGGGAATAATGGGACAAATGTAACTGAAGAGGGGAATAATGGGACAAATGTGACTGAAGATCCCTCTTTGGCTCCTTGTCACTGTGTATCTGCTAGTCCATCACTCCTGTCATGTAAGTAGCTATGCCTTTTATTTGTAAATAAAATATTTTTGAAGACAATTGAATTACCTATTTTGTGTGTTGTTTTGTAGGTTTGTATCTTGATGGGGTCATTCTGATTGCGGTCATTGTTTGGACAAATTTACTTTGAAACTAAGCACTTGAGAATTTCAAAGATTTGCACTACTTCCTAATTTTTGGATTACTTCCTTTTTTGCACTCAAATTTGTGTTCTTCATGTCATTGCACAACCTGAACTGTCCAACTGTTCCACTTATGATGTGGAACTTATTTGTGCATTATGTGTATCATTACCGCTTATTGTACCACACCTTACCACATTCATAACATGTTGTATTCATAGTATGCCGCCCTTTACCTTCTTTTGTGTGTTGTGATTCTAAGCTGTTATAAGCCTATTGTTGTAGGCCCTATTATTCCGATGATAAAGTTCATAACAATTTTAACACTTATAATCATGGACAAACTCTTACGTCCCAGCAGGCTGGATACCGATCCGGGTTCGAGTGCGGCTGAGAAGGACTGGGTGCACTGGGTTCGAACTTTCGAGAATTTCATTTCCGTCCTCCCCGCTGAAGGTCTCAATAAATTGCAGGTTTTAACCAATTACGTTAGCCCACGAATCTTCGAGTATATTGGGAATTGTGACAGCTATGATGATGCTCTGGCGACCTTGAAGTCTCTCTACATAAAGCCCACCAACGAAATGTTTGCCCGCCATATGTTGGCCACCCGACGTCAGCAAAGCGGGGAGACCTTGGATGGATTCCTCCAGGCCCTCAAGACTCTAGGGAAAGACTACAATTTCAAGGATGTTACAGCTACTGTTTATAGGGATGAGGCTGTGCGTGATGCTTTCATCAGAGGTTTACAGTCCAATTCAATTCGTCAGCGTTTACTGGAGAGTACTACTCTTGATTTGCAAAGCATGTTTACTAAGGCCCGGTCTCTGGATGCGGCTCAGAAAAGTTCTGACTCTTACGTAGTATCTAACCCTCCTTCGTTCCCTGCCGCTATTGTCACCCCATTTTCTCCACATTCTGGTGAGTTTGTGGATGATGGGGAGTGCACCATAGCGGCTGCCACAGGTCCCAAGTGTCACTTTTGTGGATATAATAAACATCCTCGGTATAAATGTCCTGCTAAAGATGCCACTTGCAGGCGGTGTCAGAAAAAGGGGCACTTTGCTAAGGTATGCAAGTCTAACCCGGTGAGCCACCCAGATACCGTTGCATCTACGTATCCTACACTTGCAGCCATCCATTCTCCCACTCCACCTACTCTCATCAAATCAAGCATGGAGGTTACTATCAATGATGCGCGCGTCAGGGCCCTGATAGACTCCTGCAGTTCTGAGAGATTTATTCATCCCTACCTTGCTGATTCCCTTAAACTCCGTAAATATCCCGATGTTAAGAGTATTTCTATGGCTCAGTCCTCGCTCTCGGCTAAAACCCTGGGGTATTGTGTAGTCAGTTTGGAGTTAGATGGTAAGACATACTCTAACCTTCGTCTGTCTGTCTTGTCATGTCTTTGTGCAGACTTGATTCTTGGACTAGATTTCCAAGAACAGCATGAGAGTATTAGCTTTCATCATGGTGGACCAAAGCCACCTCTCGTGGTCTGTGGTCTGACTACTTTGAAGGTAGAATCACCAGACCTGTTTGCCAATCTGTCGTCTGACGTTCGTCCAATAGCACTTATTCATTACTTTTTTCACTTAAATTAATTTACGGTCGAGGGGGTTGCTCGTTAATTGGAGAACTTTTAAGATGGTTCATTTTTGTTGTGTGCCTGCTTGTTCAAGCAATTCCAACCGGGAGAAGCATCTATCTTATTTTAGCCTGCCCCTGAAAAAAAAAGTTTTGTTGAAGCAATGGATTCACGCCATCGGGAGAAAAAATTTGCCAGTTAATAGTCACACCAGGATTTGCAGCAGGCACTTCGTTGGCGCAAATAAGCGACAAAAAAGACCAGATGAGGTTCCTTCGATTCTGCTACCTCGATCTTCTGAAGTTAAGCCAACGAGAAAGCCTCCAAAAGAGCGCATCTTATCTAAAGTTTCTGTACCATTAGTTGAAGAGTCTGCAACTAAAGAAACTGAAGTGCAAACTGAGGTCAGTTGTACAGGGTGTAGCAACAATGCTGATCTTGAAATTCTTAAAAAGGAAGTTGGTTTGCTACAATCAAAGATTGAAAAAAGAAGGTTTTGCTTAGCCAATATGAAAAGTGATGAGTCAAAAATTTGTTTTTATACTGGTTTTCCTAATTATGCAACCCTATTAGCTTGTTATCAGTTTCTTGGGCCAGCAGTGAATTCTCTTGTGTATGACTCTAATAAGCAGTTGGTTGAAGGTGACTCAAGTAAGCGTTGCAGGTCAAGAACTCTTACTCCTAAAGATGAATTTTTTCTAGTTTTAGTTCGGTTACGCCTAGGGCTTATGGAGCAAGATTTAGCTTATCGTTTTGAAATTTCACAGTCTACTGTCTCGAGAATCATTTCAACCTGGATTAATTTTCTCTATTTGAAGTTTAAAGAAATTCCTATGTGGCCGCCTAGAGACCTGGTTCGTGCTAACATGCCTAAACAGTTTAAAGAGAAATATCCAACAACCAGAGTGATCATTGATGCTACTGAGATATTTATTACACAGCCTCGTTTGCCTGAGCTTCAGCAAATGACATTCTCAAACTATAAAAATCACAATACTTTCAAAGTTTTAGTGGGCATTTCACCAAGTGGTGACATTACTTTTGTGTCTAAACTTTTTCCAGGATCAATATCAGACAAAGAGTTGACAAAACGAAGTGGATTACTTGATTTACTAGAAAAAGGGGATTCTGTAATGGCTGATCGTGGCTTTGACATTGAAGAAGAATTAATTATTAGAGGAGTTCGACTTAATATTCCACCATTTTTAAGAGGAAAGAGTCAGTTTGAAGAAGATGAACTTATCAGTTCCAGAAGGATTGCTTCACTTCGTATACACGTGGAGAGAGCAATGGAAAGGATAAAAATTTTTCATATTTTTGATAGAATACTACCTGCTAGCTTGACTGATATTGCAGACAGACTTTTTTTTGTTTGTTGTAGTTTGTCAAATTTTCACCCACCTCTATGTCAATAAAACTTGTACTGTACACAGTGTTCATGTCTTATTATTACCAAAAGTTTGGATTTACAATACATTTCATCATGACAATAAAACAAATGCTTAACAATAAAGTTAATGACATTCTATATTTGAAATGAGTTGAAGCTCTTATGTTCACAAATAATAGGCTGGTTTATTAGTAGGATATATCAATTCTTGTAACATATGGTCTATAAAATAACAGTCAAGTTGAACTGCTTCATTTTCCTGCCATTGCTTGTCAGGAAATATACGTTCTATGAGAACACCCTTCAATGTATAAATGCAGAAGTCACAAAAAGCAGCTTTGCTTCCACACACATATAGCTGTAGCTGAACTTGATGATAGTATGAATGACTACATTTCAAGCGCAATTTACCGTCAGTAAAATCACAATAAAAGGATGGATCTTCACATGCTTCACTAGGGCTTACATCAGCTTTAGAGTATGGGCACTTAAATTCAGCAATGCCATCAGGAAATTCACAAGAAGAATCATGCACCCAAGCATCAGGAGATGCACCAAGCGATCTTTTATCTGAGTGAACAACAAAACCACTTCTTCTTGTGCTCAAGCCAGTATGTCCATTTGCATTCATATACTTTGTATACTCTCCACAAGCTTTTGATTCATGTGTCTTTCCCCAATAAATTGCTTTTGGTAAGTATATTAAAGGTTTTGGATACAAAGAAAACTGCAGTAGTGAAACACTCTGCTTTTTTTGTATCAAAATACGACCACACTTGGACCCTGTAATGCGGTTTCTTCGTACTTCAAACCACAATGGATCTTTTGATTGATACCTAGTCTTCCTTTCCAATTCTTCTCTTTGTGCCTCTGTCAATGTTAATTTTTCAATTATTTCTTCACCTTTTTTTCGTTTTTCTTCTTCTGTGTATGGACAAGGTGTAAAAGATGTTGCCGTATGAGAATCATTCATTGATGTTTCAGGTGGTTTATCTTCAACTGTCAAAGTAGTATAACAGTGATCTGATTTAATTTTGTCAACAGCTGGAATAAGGATATTAGTTAAGGCACATTTTTGGGGCAAGTTAATCAAATCACATCGGAGTTTCTCTAATGCAGCAGAACTTTCCTGCCTTAATGACAATGGCCTAGGATCATATACTGCATTCGTTTTTCTGGATGGTTTTGTTAACTCTCTTCTTCTGCAACCTAATTCATCTACAGGAATTGGGTTTACTCTTTTAGCTCTAGGTTGATTCCATTTTTGTAGAACATCTGTACATGTCTGGGACAATGAGTGCTCAAATACCTTGCAAAATTCAGAAAGACCATATGTTAGAGCAGCTATATGCTTACAGCTACCTCTAGGACCCTTACCTGCTGGGCATCCACAAGCTGCATAAATTATATCACTACAATCTGCTTCAAGGCCAATACAAACATTATAGACTCGATCTTTTCTCATTTCAGGTAGACACTGGCTTTTAATATATATATTATTCTTAGATACAATATATTCAATAGATTGAATATGTCCACACCGAAACAGATATTCAGCTGATTTATTTATTGCTTTAAAATCGCCAGCAGGTAATCCATCAGTGACTGACCGACTAATAAAGTATGACACGATATTGCTATTATTAAAATTTAGCTTGAATGTACCATTAATACTACTCTTAATATCTTTCCAGCCTTCTTTTGGGATATCTTGAACAAATGAATGTTTTTCTGTGGCGACTGTAGATGAAGAACTGCATGGCAACTCCTGGTCCAAACCCTCCTCCTTGATATATGCATTCACTCTATGTAGCATAAAAGCATATATAAAATCATACCTAAAATATAGCTCCAGGATACACTTTCTTACCTTTCCACAAGATCGGCCTTTTTTCCCTTAGTAGACTTCCTGCGCTCTTGAAGCCACAGCTTGAGCTCAGCTACTTTGAGTTCTGCGGGTTTCCTGCCATTCAAAGTTATGGTTACACGCACTGGAGTCGCCATACCCACACAGTTGTACGGCTTCCCTTAACTCGTAGCTATATTAACTCCTTCAAATAACGCTCAACCCCCTGGACCGGAAATTTATTTATTCGATCTAAAAGTAATGAATACGTGCTATTGCTACAAAGTCGCGAAGATATAGCCATGAAGACAGGAAATTTATCGATTCCGAAGTGCAGCGCCTACTTGCTGAAGGAATTATTGAGCCAAGTAACTCGCCCTGGAGAGCACAAGTTGTGGTGACTCATAACGAGAATCATAAGACAAGAATGGTTATTGATTATTCACAGACTATCAACCGTTTTACTCTCTTAGATGCGTACCCGTTACCACGGATTGATGATACCATCAATGCCATTGCCCAATACAGAGTGTTTAGCACCATCGACTTACGTAGTGCTTATCATCAGGTCAGTATCAAAGAGAGTGACAAGCCCTACACTGCTTTCCAGGCAGGGGATGCACTGTTTCAGTTTACACGAATTCCATTCGGGGTGACTAATGGGGTGGCCTGTTTCCAGAGGATCATAATGGAAATTATCGCCAGTGAGAATCTACAGGGTACTTTTGCCTACCTGGATAATGTCACCATATGTGGGAAAGATCAGGATGAGCATGACGAGAATTTGAGGCGGTTCCAGGACGTGGCTGCTGACCGGCAGATTACTTACAACCACGATAAGAGTATTTTTTCTACTCGGCGGCTCCCTATTCTTGGCTATATTATTGAGAATGGTCAGATAAGACCTGATCCTGATCGTCTACGTCCTCTCTTGGAACTTCAAGCCCCTAATGAAAGTCTTCGTCGGATTCTTGGATTTTTTTCTCACTACTCTCAATGGATCCAGGGCTACTCTGAGAAGATCCGCCCACTTACCACAACATCTACTTTCCCGATGTCACAGGATGCCCAAACTGTTTTTGAAAGTCTCAAAACTGACATATCAAACTCAGTTGTTAGTGCTATTAACGAGGATATTCTATTCGAGGTAGAAACGGATGCGTCTGACTATCCCATAGCCGCCACTCTCAACCAGAATGGACGTCCGGTAGCTTTCTTTTCTCGTATGTTGCATGGCCCCGAGATAAGCCACGCGTCAGTGGAGAAAGAGGCAAAGGCAATCATTGAGGCAGTTCGTCACTGGAGGCATTACCTCACTGGTCGCCACTTCACTATTACTACTGATCAGCGGTCAGTTGCTTATATGTTTGACAACAAACAGAGGGGAAAAATTAAAAATGATAAGATTTTGAGGTGGAGAACGGAGCTGTCATGCTATGCCTTCAATATAGTATACCGTCCGGGGGCTGAGAATGTTCCTCCAGACACCTTGTCACGTGACTTTTGTGCTACACTTCCGTCTTCTGGGGCCCTACACGAACTTCACTTCGTGAAGACTCGCAACTTACCGTATTCAATTGACGATGTGAGAGCACAAGCCCCAGTTTTATTCACCAGTTCAAGCCCATCTGATCAAAGCCACCCAACCGTTTGAGCGGCTAAATATCGACTTCAAAGGACCGCTTAAGTCTAACAATCAGAACACATATTTCCTCAATGTCATAGACGAGTATAGCCGCTTCCCGTTTGTGTTCCCTTGCAAAGATGTCAGTACTACTACAGTGATTAAGTGCCTATGTCAGCTCTTTTCTCTCTTCGGAATGCCAGCTTATATCCACTCAGATAGGGGCTCCTCTTTCATGAGTGAAGAGCTTCGTCAGTTCCTCATGAGTCGAGGCGTGGCCACCAGCCGTACTACTCCGTACAACCCTGCGTGTAATGGCCAAGTGGAAAGGTACAATGGTACTATCTGGAAGACTATAAGGATGGCCTTGGAGACTGGCGGACTACCTGTTACACACTGGCAAGATGTGCTCCCCGATGCTCTACATTCCATAATATCTCTACTGTGTACAGCTACTAATAACACGCCACATGAGAGATTCTTCAGATTTGAGAGGCGATCGTCTACTGGAGGATCGGTTCCAACTTGGCTTTCCACACCTGGTCCAGTCCTCCTCAAGCGTCATGTGCGTGCTAATAAAACTGACCCCTTGGTAGATGAGGTTCAGCTGCTACAGGCAAACCCACAATATGCCCACATACGACATGCTGATGGAAGGGAAACTACTGTGTCCATACGACACTTAGCCCCTTGTGGGAACACTAATGAAACCCCTGTACAGAGTAGTTCATCTGAAACAGCAGTCGTCCCGACTGGCCAGCAAGCAGAGCCGGTGGCACCAACGAAGCGGATTCTCCTCAACATTCCTCAGAGGATACTTCTTCTACCAATGATGTCGTGCCACTTGAAAATAGTGTTACTCCAGCTGACACTGCCCCAACTCCTGCCCCCACAAGTGAACCCAAAATACTGCGACGTTCTCAGCGCCAGAGACACCCACCTGACTACTACAACCCGGCTACTACCGAAACTTCTTAAAGTGAGGGGCGAATGATGTGAAACTTATTTGTGCATTATGTGTATCATTACCGCTTATTGTACCACACCTTACCACATTCATAACATGTTGTATTCATAGTATGGGCCCTTTACCTTCTTTTGTGTGTTGTGATTCTAAGCTGTTAAAAGCCTATTGTTGTAGGCTTTATTATTCCGATGATAAAGTTCATAACAACTTATGCCATTCATATTATTGGAAAAATAATGTGCATAGTGACAGGGAAAAATAGTCCCTCATAGCCAGACCCTTTACCAACTGCTATGGTAAAGGGTCTGGCAACGCGAGAGGAAAGGAAAAGGCCTTGTTATACATTATGTATAGTTCACCCGGTTCAGGAATATTTTGCGATCGAATGTATCGAAGATTCCTGGAAACCTTGCCCGGTTCAGGTACTTTCCCCCTATTCGGTATAGGGAAATTAGTGGCACTCTCCGCTCACGTAGAAGGGGCCAAGTTATAAATGGGCATGCACATCACTGACTCCGCCTTCGTTATCATAAATCCAGCATGGAGGGTTATTGCCTCTGCTTGAAATTGCTTGTGTTACTAAATTGAGGAAACTATTACACTAAAGATTTACTGCATAGTTTACTCATTTAGTAAAACATGCTTAGTTTTACTTGACAGGAACCTTAAGTAAAACATTGTACCATGTTTTACTGTAGCGGTTTACTGAAGGGTCCAAATGTTGTTAGTGAACTATTAAATGCATTTAACTAATTGTTTTAGTTAAATTAGAAAGCTAGGAACAGTTAAGGATAGCTACATGGCTGATGATTAATTGAAGAAGAATCCCTCATAAACGCCAGCATATTATAGTTTGCATACCACTGCATAGTTTTACAACTGGTGTAGTTTACTTGATCACTCAGGTCCCAGGTCCTTCCAGAGAAAGACACAATTAGAAATGACCCCACCTTGAGTTTATTGGCGAGCGAGCGTAGTGAGCGAGACACTTACAGGGGTAACACAATTGAAGATGTTTGTTTGTCAGTATATGTGACAGTGCCTAGGAAAAGGGACCATTTCCGTAAAAAATGAGTTATTCATACCACTATGTAGAGCACTTCTTATGGAGTATTTTAATACCAAGTTTATAGGCAGGCGCTGCTTGGTTCACTAAATATACTAGCGGCAATCTGACCATCTTGGGCACAGTTATTTCTAGAAAACTGCGATTAAAACTTCTTTTCAATTTCTCGCGGAGTTAACGTTGAATTCCGTAATCTAACCGGAAGTCCGCGTTACGGGTTACGTAAGACTGTTACTTATGCTTGGAAAATGGTGGCGATCAGCTGAACTGCAGTAAGTTATAGTTGGGGCCGCTTACTTCATTGATGGGGGAGGCCTTACTCAGTTCAGACCATACATTGTGTAAGAGTACTAGACAGGTATGGCTTTAAATAGCACTAGATGCGTATAGACATAATTTTGCAGGCCGTTTTGTGCTTCTTTTTTTTTTTTTTCTGTTTCCAACAGTTTGATGGTTACAGTAAGTCATTGTAACTATAATACAGTCACTCTTTTAGAAGTGATCGACTAGCTTGGTTTGTTAGTTCACTGGCTAGCTAAGTTTAGGATTATATTTGTCTTACAGCCAGCTTGTTGCCTGTTTTGGAACAAATGAAATAGGAATCTCTTTAAATCAATGAACAAAAATGATGGACTTTCAAAATGTGTTGCCTTCTCTTGTTGCAGTGTGACAGAAGTCCTCATCATCACTGAAACCTTTGTCCAGTCAGAGACTTGCTGATTCTTCTATTGTCTTCACAAAAATAGTCCCAGGAGTCTCCAGGTCTGCAGACTCCAACTACAAGACTCCATAAATAGCAACATCAACCTATATAGCTTGATTATTCACATTTATTATTTCTATTCTGTTGCTGCAATGCTATAACAAAAACTTATAAGAATATTTACCCGCGATTATCCGAGGTAGGGTAATTTGTTGCTAGGCAACAAATTGAATTCGCCCACGATTTTCAATTACCTAAGGGTGGATCCTAAAGGGTACTGCTAATGGACTAACTAAATAAAAAGAACGGGCCTTGGGAGCCTGTTTCGTTCAAGTTACGAGCTCCTCAGCCTCAATTATATAATCCACAACTCCTCCGTAGGTGCCATCGCTGACGAGCCCATTCTTCGTCTACTGCTACATTTGTTGATTGTCTTCAAAACCTTCGTTGTACTTTTTCTCAATTCTGCTTTGTTTTGTCTAGTTGATTGTGTTGATTTGATCCTCGCGGCAGCGCGCCCGAATTTTTTTCTTTCAAAAAAAATTGCAACAAACATTTTGTAGCTAAGGTCGTAATCAGCCTGTGTACGAAATTTGGAGTCATTTCTGCGCATAGTTTCTGAGAAGTAACACAAAATAGACTCCAGGACTAAAAATTAGTCCACGCGATCTTTTGGCAGAGACTTGATTGCATTCAAACCACACCCACAACAGATTCAATTTATTCCCGCGGGAAAGTGAGTTCCAGGTGCTCCCTAACTTTCGGGCGCTTACCGGTTTTCTGGCCGCCTCTTCCTCTCAATGATAAGCCCTACTGAAACGAGTGTGAGGAGATTATTGTAGTCTAGTTAATAGTGTTTTTCTCGGCATGGTCAGGTAAGGGAAGCCTTTTATCAAGCTAGCTAGATGCATATTAAGTGTGTGTATGTACCTATAATAGATTAGTGAACCATTTTTGTTGCTGGAAAACTCTACAGTTTCAGTTTGTGTACAGTTTTCTGTACTTAGCTATTCACTTCATTTGTTTATTCATCCTACTTAGCTACATCACAAAATATCTATATTTAGCTGGCTTATTCAAAATATTTTTTATATAAAATAAGTATCATTATTATTATATACATTTATAAAAATTATCACTGGTCATTACAATACTGTAAAATAAAAAATCATGAGTGATATATCAGGAAGAAGTGTGGGCATACAGGAGTAGCCCACATGCAGGAGAATAAAGGAGAAAGACAGAAGAGAACAGAAGAGAACTAGTTTATGTTATATTATGTATGTATCATGTCATTCACGTTTAAGGTATTGTTAGAGTGTGCATCTTAGAGAACAGTAAAGTGTGAGTAGTAGTGCGCAGGTCACTTGTAGTAATTTGTGTATCATTTTCATTGGTTGATTGGCGAGTGGATCTATAGTCATAAGCCACTCGCCACGTGTTGTAAGTTCAGTTCAGTACTTGTTGTAAATTCGTTAACTCAAGTGAGGCGACTCTCAAAGCTGAACTCTGGTGGCAGCGAACCTTGCTGTCTACCAGACTGTGGCGTTGCGCTGTACGCAGTAGCAAAGGAGCAATCCGACCCCCACAGATTTTGGTGGCAGCGGTGGGATCCTTGAGGCGGAGACGTCCAATTCAGGATCTTGACGAACGAGGGACCAGGAGATCACTACGGTATCTGCACGTCCAGAAGTCTGCGTTCAAGTACGGAGACACTTAATCCAGAAGTGGAAATTTTCCACCCTACCACGGTTTAAGGACTAAGGATCGACCCTACCCTTGCTACGGCAGAGGGAGAGATCACGCTCGACTTGCTACGGCAGAGGAAGGCAAATTAATCACCAGGACCCTTGCTGAGGCAGTGGGAAACCGACTGAGAAGAAGGAAACGAGAGACGGGAAAAAGGAAAGAGAACCATTGGGAAGGAGGCTTGGACAGCCCTTAGAGACTTGCATTGTTGTGGTGTGGTTGTGTGCGTGTTGTGAATTTTAAAGTTGTAAATCGAAGTTGTTGATTGGTTCTAATACTGTGTTGTGTTCATCTTGTAATCACTGTGTTGCCGTTTGTAATTCATAGGGTCTAGACTGAGGACGAGTTCGCTTGCCCTCTATGACAGAGCCCATACAGGGTGAGGCAGGGAGGAGGACCAAGAAGTTGCCCGGGGTGAGCACCGATAGGGACCTCTACCGGCCTAGGAGGCGGACAGTTGCGAAAGCTCGATCACCATATCCGTTCCGAGTTTCAGAAGTTAAGTACGAGGACGAGTCAGGAGCAGAGTCCGAGTTGGCAGAGGACAGTGAAGTAGAGGTATTGCGCGAGGAGATGTCGAAGAAGGGAGAGGAGAGTGATGTGGCATCGCTGTTGCGGTACCTGATGAAACGGGATGAAAAGGACAGAGAAGAGAGGAAGGTTGCAGAAGAGATGAACAGGAGGGCGAAGGAAGACGAAGCAACCAGGAAGAGAGAAGAAGAAGAGAGAATCAGGAGGCGTAGAGAAGAAGGAGAAGAAAGACGGCTAGGAGAAGAGGCCGCCCGCCGCAGGGAGGAGGAAGAGCGACGGAGAACGTCCAGACTGGAGGACGACAGAATACGTGAGAGACGGGAGTTGTTGCAGGAAAAGTTAAAGGGGTTAGGAGTATACAAGGAAGGGAATGAGCTAGGGGCTTATTTGGGAAAGTTTGAGCGGATAATGAGAGAAGGGAAGGTTAGTGAGAGTGACTGGGGTGAGAGGTTGTATCCCAGGTTACCCGAGACGTTGTGCATGAGAGTGGCACAGGCTAGGGATAATGAGGACGAGTACGGGGAAATTAAGAGGATTTTACTGAAGGCCATGGGGGAGACAGCCATTACTTACGGGAATCAGCTGCTAGAGGCCAATGGGGATTTGTTTAAGGGTATGACTGCTGGAGGGATAGCAGACTGGTTGTTACGTGTGACAAAGGGAATGTGTCAGGGGAGTAAGAGCATAGAGGAGTGTATGCTGGCCATAGCGTTGGCCGTGTTAAGGAGGAGTTTGCCGCAGAGTGGGAAGGCATTCTTGGAAATGAGAAAAATTGGGGAGTGGGGGAAACTGAGGGAGGCTCTCGAGGACTGGATGTCCGGGAGACAGAGAGGGAACTTTTATAGGCCTCTGGGCAGTGGTCCCAGTGAGGCAAGCAGAGGATATAGGGGAACAGTGGAGAAAGAAAGTTGGTATGGGCGTACAGGAAAGGCCCAAGGGAGTGGTTCAGGAGATAAGGTGGGAAACACGTACGGGGTTGTAACGTGCTACAGTTGTGGAGAAAAGGGGCACAGGGCTAGTGAGTGCAGGAGAGAGAAACAGGGCAGTAGCTACATCGCACGGGTACCTACCTGTTATAACTGCGGGAAGGTGGGGCATAAGAGTCCTGAGTGCACGGCCAAGAAGGGGACGGTTACAGTTAAGAAAGAACCGAACCCAACCAAGATGTCCATGCTTAGGAGAACCAAGTCAGGACAGGCCGAGAATGTGGCATACGGGGTGGTGAACGGGGTGAGAACCAAGGTCTTCATAGACTCTGGCGCCGAGTTGGGGTCTGTACCCAAGGCACTAGTCCCCGAAGGGGTAGAGCGGTGTGGAGATGTATATGTGAGGGGATATGGTGGAACAGAGAAAAGGTACATGAGTTGCATGAGTGAGATCGTAGTGGGAGGCCATAGAAAGGTAATTAGGGCCATAATAGACGAGAGTGAGTCATCAGGGGTGACATGTTTGGTGCCGGTCTCGTTGGTGGATGACCGGGAAGCGGTGGCTTACAGGGAAGCCATACGGGAATATATGTCCGAGGACAAGGTGGGAGTCAATGTAGTGACTAGGAGTATGACTAAGAAGGAGAAGGAGTTGGAAGAGAGTGAAGAAGTTGTTGATGAGGTTGTGTCGTGGGACACTGTGAGTCCTGAAGGTGACGGTGCGCCTGAACCTGAGGATGGAGCAAGTAGCCAGTCCGATCCCTTAAATATGCCCGAAGTTGGGAGTAGGGTGGGAGAGGACCAAGGGGTGGAAGAAGCGGAAGGTACGCCTTAAGCCGAGCAGCCCCAGGCGAAAGCGAGAGAGGAGGTAGAGGAAGGGAATGCGATTCCCTTAGGTGAATTATCAGTGGGGATAGAGTCAGAGATAGAGCTAAGCAGAATAGCTAGGGATGTAGGACCTGTGAGAGAGGGTCGAGAGAGGGAGGAGTTCGTGAAGGAGTTGCAGGAGGATAGCAGCTTGAGGGAGTGGAGAGAGTTAGGAGAGAGGAAAGAGAGAGGTTTTAGGTGGAAAGGAAGTATGTTAGTAAGGGGGATGTATGTAACGTGGGACGAGTATCGAGATGTAATCGTGTTGCCAAAGAGTTATAGAGAGAAAGTTAAAGTTTTGGGGCACGACAAGAATGGGCACCTAGGTGCAGACAAGGTAGCTAAGATGGTGGGAAGGTATTTTGCGTGGCCTGGAATGGCCAGGGAAGTGATAGCATATTGTAGGAGCTGTGAGAAGTGTCAGGTGAGAAGCAAATACAGGCCAAGGAGGGCACCGGCAGTAGAGAGGCCGATATTGGCAGAACCCTTTGAAAGCGTGGCCATTGATCTAGTTGGGCCACTGCCTAAGGGGAAAGGGGGGTGTAAGTACATCCTTACGTACGTTTGCTTGGCCACCAGATGGCCAGAGGCAGTGCCTTTGAGGACCATCACGGCGAAAGCTGTTATGGATGGACTATGGTCCATATTCTCCCGGACCTCTGTCCCGGAGAGGATCCTCACAGACCAAGGCAGCCAGTTTTGTGGTAGGGTGATGACCCAGCTGTGTGAACACCTGGGTATAGACAAAGTGAGAACGTCTCCCTACCACCCAGAGACAAACGGTGCTGTAGAGAGGATGCATGGGACAATGAAAAGTATTTTAGGGAAGTGTATAGATGATGGGTTGGACTGGGTTGGACAGCTGTGCTTTGTGTTGTTTGTATTGAGGCAGATGCCACACTCTGATTCAGGGTATAGTCCCTTTGACATGGTGTATGGGTTTCGGGTTAGGACGCCTTTGGACGCCCTATACCACTGGTTGTATGAGGTGGAGGCAGAGAAATTGAATGTGTGTGAATGGGTGACGAAAATGGCAGAGAGGTTAGAGAATGTGAAAGACAGTGCAGCGTTGAAAATGGCTAAGGGGAAGGAGAGTAGGTTGCAATACCTGAATAAAGGAACTAAGATGAGGGAGTTTAAGGAAGGAGATTTGGTATTATATAGGGTACCAGGGAGGACTTGCAAGTTATCGGATTCCTGGCAGGGTCCGTACAAGGTCCTAAAGAAAATGGGAGCAGTAAATTATAGAATTGGGAAGGTAGAGAATGAGAAGCACTCTAAGGTGGTGCATGTCAATTGTATTAAAGAGTTTAGGGAGAGAGCCTGTATAAGGAGGTTGGACATAGTTGTAGAAGAACAGGGAGATGAGAGCAGTGTATTGAGAGGTGAATGTGAAGGGTTCAATGAGAGTGAATTACAAGGGTTACTGGGGACATATGACGATGTCTTCTCCGACAGTCCGGGGAGCATGGATCGAGTCAAGATGTCTATTGATACTGGGGATAGTGAACCCATTCGGCAGATGCCATATTCAGTCCCTCTAGGGATAAGGGAGAAGGTAAAGACGGAACTTGAAAGTTTGGAGGAGCAGGGAATTATTGAGCGATGTAGGAGTAACTGGGCATCTCCGTTGGTGCCAGTACGAAAGCCAGACGGTAATGTTAGACTCTGTGTGGACTACCGTCGACTCAATGACGTTACAACTAAGGAACCATATTATATACCGTCATTCGACGAGATGATAGAGAAAGTGGGTGCAGGAAGAGTCATGTCGAAAATTGACTTGGCGAAAGGGTTCCATCAAGTGGTAGTCGACGAGAAAGATAGGGATAAAACATGTTTCATATGCCCTTTTGGGAAGTTTAGATACCGCCGCATGCCGTTCGGATTGACGAACACTCCTTCCGTGTTTCAGCGGTTGATGGAAGAGGTTTTAGTGGAATGTAGAGATTGGGCGAACGTGTACATTGATGACATTTTGGTAGTATCGGGTGACTGGAGTAGTCATCTGGAACATTTGGGAAGTGTATTGGAGGCTTTGAGGAAGAATGGCCTGACCTGCAAGAGGTCGAAATGCAATTTTGGGAGGAGAACGTTAGAGTTTTTGGGTCACCAGTTGGGTGGCGGCACGATCAGTGTGCCAGAGGCAAGGGTTGAGGCAATTCGAAATCACCCTCTGCCCAAAACGAGGAAGCAGTTGCGAGGCTTCCTGGGCCTGGTGGGGTTCTACAGGAGGTTCATCCCTGGGCTTCATCAGTGGTTCTCTGTCCTCACGCCTCACACGTCTACGGCAAAGTCTGGGGTGGTGAGTTGGACAAGTCCAATGTTGGACGCGTTTCATGTGTTATGTAATTAGCTGTCAGCAGCAGTATGTTTGTGTGTTCCTTGTACTAGTGATGTGTTTGTTGTAGAAAGTGATGCGAGCTCAACGGGTGTTGGAGCTGTCCTTTCCGTGGTTCGGGATAACGAGAAGCTGCCCGTTGTATTTTTCTCAAAACAGTTGAGAGGGGCTCAGGTGAAATACAGTGCCCAAGAGTTGGAAGGTTTAGGAATATACGAAGCTATCAGGCATTTTGCGTACTTCCTGTACGGCAGAAAGTTCACTGTGGTAACTGACCACAAGGGACTAGCGAACATGACGAAAGGAAAACAGGAGAATAGAAGAATCTATAACTGGTGTCTTAAACTATCTATGTATGATTTTGTGGTTGTGTACCGAGCAGGAGAGGAAAATATCGTAGCAGACGATTTGAGCAGGTGTCATGGAGAGACAGATGTCAAAGACCGTGCCACCGAGCTGTTGGAGGAGGGGGGAGATGTGGGCAAACAGGAGTAGCCCACATGCAGGAGAATAAAGGAGAAATACAGAAGAAAACAGAAGAGAACTAGTTTATGTTATATTATGTATGTATCATGTCATTCACGTTTAAGGTATTGTTAGAGTGTGCATCTTAGAGAACAGTAAAGTGTGAGTAGTAGTGCGCAGGTCACTTGTAGTAATTTGTGTATCATTTTCATTGGTTGATTGGCGAGTGGATCTATAGTCATAAGCCACTCGCCACGTGTTGTAAGTTCAGTTCAGTACTTGTTGTAAATACGTTAACTCAAGTGAGGCGACTCTCAAAGCTGAACTCTGGTGGCAGCGAACCTTGCTGTCTACCAGACTGTGGCGTTGCGCTGTACGCAGTAGCAAAGGAGCAATCCGACCCCCACAGAAGTTTTGCACAAGAATAAAAAATTAAAATAATGGAGTCATTAGTGAGGTATTATTTACCTGTCAAAGCTTGGATACAATCTGGGAGCCAGTGTCTGCTCTAGGGAGAAACAATACTAATAAAGTAAGCCAAGAAATACAATATCAAACAGCTGCGCTCTTTACAACTTATAGCGGGGGCGGGGCCTCGGTTAGTTTTATCAAAATGGTATGCGGGAAGCTTTGAATTACCCGCGCAAGCTAAGTTTGCGGTTGTTTTTACTATTGCGAGCATGGCGGATTTTTGTGGTTATTTGTGGTGCGTGCGGGTGCGCGCGCGTTGCTATGTCGCAGCACCCTTAACAACGGTTTCAACCACTCAAATTTGGTGTCAGTGTAGCTAAAGGGTAGGAGATACCTGTGTAGCTAAAGGGTAGGAGGTACGTGTGCGCCAATAAAAGGAAAACCAAAAAAAAATTTTTTCTGTCGGTGTTTGGGCTCTAACTGTATATTTTGGTAGTCTCGTAGCGGTTACGGTTGGTAAAGGGTCTGGCTACGCGAGACTACAGCTGAGGGGAGTGGTTACTATGGCATTGAAACCCCTTTATCTATATGCGTAATTTAACAACTAGACTTTATTTTAGCATAGATAGTGTAGTTTAGACTCGCTCGCCATGTGCTCAAGCACACCACTAGTAATGTCCCTCCAACGGCATCGATGAAAATGTAGCTACGTTAAATATTTGTTAGGCTATGTACTGTTGCTAGACATAGGGGCTCTGTGCATCGTGAACTACCGCCCCCAGGGCCCTAAGTGCTTCGCTGCGCGAGACGCTGGACCTTTATAATTTGCGAGCTCGCGTAGCGAGCGAGACACTTACAGGGGTAACACAATCGAAAATCAGGGATGTTTGTTTATTTATTGGCGAGCGAGCGAAGCGAGCGAGACAGTATTAGGGGTGGATAATGCAAAATCAGGTATATGTTATATATATGTATGTATGGATGGTACGTATGCCATTTAAACGCGCGCGGAACGTTTTTCTCCAAAAAACACGGCTTTTTAGGCTTGACCCCAGCTTATTCTGTAACTACAGCATTAAGCAAGTCTTACTTTATACTGAAGCTCCAAAGTGTGAGAAAATTCCGGCGAAAACGCTTGCTTTTCAAGAAACAAAAAGTTGATTTTACCGGTTACTATGGCATTGACGACCCATTTCCAGACCTAATTTCAAAATTTCACCGTTTTAGGGGATACGGAGTGCCGCTTGTTGGTTGTCAAGAGTCATTGGTAGTCAGAATGCCGTAGTATTAATGCTAAGGAACCTACTACTACTCGAGGGAAGCTGAGGTAAGTACGTAATTCCATGTTAGCTAAATATGCAAAAATAACTCTGGCCTTTCTTTTTTGTAGCTAAGAGCTTGTTGTCAACAGTGACTTGTAAATTCAAATAGTCAGAATGACTCAAATTTGGTACTACAAAAGTTACCACTGCTCAAGAAAATGAGGTAAGAAAGTAATTTTTGTATTTGTATACTAAAATTGATTGTCTTTTGTTTTTGTAGGTGACAGCTTGTTGTCAAGAATTCAAGGTAATTCAGATGGTCAAAGTAACTTTAATTTGATACTACAGAAGTTATCAATAATCAAGAATGAGGTAAGTAGTAATTCCATATTTGTTGGCTAAAATTACAAATAATAACACTGGTTTATTTTTTATCGTAGCTGAGAGCTTGTTCAAGAGTTACTGGTGATTGAGATTATCAGAATGGCATATGTTTGATACTACAAAAGTTACCATTAAGAGAGTGATTTTGTATTTGTTTGCTGAAATCAAATGTCATAACTGCTATTATAGTGTTTGCATGAAGTAAGCTAAAAATAGTAACATTTTTATGTTACCTAACTATCAGGCTCGCTCGCCATTTGTGCTCAAGCACACCACTAGTTTAGATATATGTATGGACGTACGTATGTCATTTTGTACTTTGACCCTCGCGTTTTTGTGTTAGTTCGGTTGTCGACCACGTCCCAAATTGCACTAAACAGAATCCTCTGGTTTATTGATCAGTACCCGTATCACCCTTAGAAATTGAATTGTTTACCGTTTTTTGAATTCTTTTGCGGGTGCAGTTCAAACTTGAAAACTTGAGGGACTTCCATTTCTATTCGAGTTAGTGGCGGTGGTAGGTCAATGTGCTCTTTGTCATGGTTATAAGCCGTGCGCAACAGTATTTACTTGAAAATACATTGTCCACTAGACTACTGCGAAGATAAGTCTGTGAAGAGGTGCATGTCCAGTTGTGTCAAAGCATTGTGTGTTACAACCACTACTTAGCTAAAGAATATCACAAAGAAAACATTTAAATAACGTGTATTGTTTTGTTGTTGTTTTTTTCATTCCAAGCAGTTGCAGAGAGTTGTTACTATGGCACTGAAATCCCTTTACCCTGTATGCTAAATTAAAAAAATGGACCTTATTTTCAGTAGCTTCAGTGTTAGAAGTCAAAATCATTCATATAAAAATAGTATAGTCTTTAGGCTCGCTCGCCATTTGTGCTCAAGCACATCACTAGTTTATATATTATGTTTGGACGTATGTATGTCATTTTGTACTTTGACCCTCCGTATTTTTGTGTTCGCTCCGCGTTTGACCCCGTCCCAAACTTCACTAAACAGAATCCTCCGGTTTAACGACCATTACCCGTATCACCTTAGAAATTGAATTGTTTACTGCTTTGAATTCTTTTGCGGGTGCAGTTTAAACACAAAAACTTATGGGAGCTCCATTTCTATTCGAGTTAGTCGCTATTTGTCACAGTTATAAGCCCTACTCAACAGCATTTACTTGTAAATTCATTGTCCATTAGACGAACCGCGAAGGTAAGTCTTGCGTAGGTATGTTCAGTTGTGTGAAAGTATTGTGCGTTACAACTACTATTAAGAATGTCACAAATGAAACTTTAAATAAAGTGACTTGATTTTGTTGCTTCTTTTTCAATTCAAACAGTTGCTGGGAGCGGTTACTATGGCATTGAATCCCCTTTACCGCATACGTAATTTAAAAACTTGACTATATTTTAGTAGCTTGAGTGTTACTTGTTAAAATCAATCATTTAACAATAGTGTAGTTTAAGACTCGCTCGCCATTTGTGCTCAAGCACACCACTAGTTTGAAAGACGTTATGTGCAGAACGGCTGACCCTCACCTTTGACCTCACACGATGTCTTTGCGCGTGCTCTCGTAGCTAGTTGTCACCTTCGACCTTTGTGGAAAGTTGTCCTTGGTGACCCCTGCAAGATTGGTTTAGGAGGTGGTTTGTTAGGTTGGTTGCTCGTTGTTGGCTAGGCTGCATTTGTGCTACCTGTTAGTGATGATAAAGGAGAAGAGGACTGCAACGACTGGAATTCACTTATGCTATGCGGTAACAAGTAAGTGTACTTAATACTGTGATGTGTAGTGTTTAATGGATAGCTAATGAATTGTATTTAGGAGTTTTGCAAATTATTTGACATGACAAAAAAAAACAGAGTTTTCTTTAAACACCTCTCCCCGCCAAACTTGTAAAGCATGTAACTGTCTGAACTAATCGTTTCTGCTGCCAATTCATTGCTGAAAGTGTGGGTTATCAAATACAATTTTATATTATTATAGTATGAGTAATAGCACGGGTAACAGTGCTATTAGGGATCAATAGCACTCGTAAAGCAATTCAAATAGCACTCGCTGAGTACTATTTCAATTGATTTACGAGTGCTGTTGATCCCAAAAGTACAGGTTACCCGTGCTATCACTCGCTAATAGTAGGCCATCTTTTTTATAATCATTTGCACTTGTAGCTACACTGTATCAGTCACTCACTATCTTTGTATTTCAGGATTAGATTCCTCTGGAATTTCGGTTTCAACCTATGGCTCCTCTTAAAATGTTGAAAATTTTCCGTCTAATATGGGTAGAGCTTCTGTGGTACAGAATGACATTGTCTCCAACTAGAATCTCTCCAACTGTACATTTCCAAGGTTAATACTGCATGCACGCACACTTATCCGTATTATTTCACTTAGCTACTGTGGTATTTCACTTAGTTTCCACTTAGTTACTGTGCTATTTCACTTAGTTACGTGCTATTTCACTTTGTTACGCACTATTTCACTTTCTCTGTGCGACTTCAATTGAAGAGTGATTTTCCCACACATTTTTGAATGGGCAATTTACGTGCCGTACTATTAGATTTAGAAATTGTTGTGACAATACGCCATCTGACAAGGAATAGTCTGAGAGAACAAACTCAAAACCTGTTTCATTTTGGTTTTCTTCATATACATGTTCCATATCATCGTCAGGAGTGGCAGTAAACACTCGGCCACTGTAACTAATGAAATGCCCCCCCCCCCCCACCTCCCTAGTACTTTAGTGAGATTGTGTTGTTGTTTTTTCCCATTAGTGTACTGGCAATTTTTAATTAACAGTGGTATACATGATGACAGTGGCTAAGGTGTAAGGCTAAGTAGGAAAAATAAATAATACAAAAAAAAAAAAGAGAGGAAGGAAATTTTTATTCTAAGTCTTGACACAGAATTACATCTTATAAGGTGTATTGCATGATTAACTTTAATGTCGATTGCCCCCCCCCCCCCCCTTCACATTGTCTAACTTAGCTCCCCCTTGGGTGACAAGCCGGAAGAGCCCTAATGATGATAGGGATAATAGGGTGTTGAACTTGTCTACAATCAGTATGGGTCATGAGATCCTCAGAAGTGTGTCTAAGAGTTGGCCAGAGATATATTTTATCGTATTGACAGTGGTTAGTGTGCAGCAGTTCAATATGATGGGATTTCTTGGATAATATTTATTTGACTAGGTATAAGCATACTTGATTATTAAAGTTCAATGTTGTTGTTTTTTAATAGCAGCCTAAATGTTTGATTAATAAAAACATTTAGGTATGACTAGTGGTTTGAACTTTAATAATCAAGTATGAATATGATGGGATGGAAGTCAACGGCTTCTATATCGATATCTGAACACAGCTGATGTCTTTTATAGTAGGCATTCACTATGTATATAGAAATTTGTAATAAGTAGCTGCAGCCAACAACTCCACATTAGTTCTCAAGATGTCTGGGCGAAGCATTTATTTGAAGTGAGAATTCATATCAATCAGGTGGATTTATTGAAGTTAAATGGGGAACAAAAACAATTGCGGCCGGATTAATGCAGCCACGGAAGTCGATCACTTTAAAGAATCATAAAAAATACAATATTAAAGCTATATGTGGCATACGGTAATCAAAAGACGTCTAAAAGACTGCTCATTCTGACAATGGCTAAAACTTTCTTTTGCTATGTAACCTTTACCAATTTTTTGTACCATTCGATCAGGAGTTTACGGCTTCTTGTTTTACAACCTTTGAGGCTATTAAAAGCTTCTGGCGAATTTAGCCATGTTAGAGAAGAAGAAAGTAAGGACAGATAGTTAGCTACCTGTGCAGCCATTTTCCTTAGGGTTAGAACTGTAGAAAGTAATGATGGAGCCTCAGGGAAGCCAGTATAATCAAGCAGTACTAAGTCCAGTAGCAATAGATGTCTACCTAATACAGGTATTAGTAGGAAGAGGTGATGAATCTGTAATGATAGAAAGAGTGCTAGGAGTGTGAGAGCAGCAAGCAAGAGAAGGTTTGAATGTTAGAAGTGAATGTCATACTATTCTGTGTTGAAACCACTTTATTTACCTGTATAAAGTTGGGTTTTTTCTATAGCCTTACTTTATACATTAAAATATGATGGGAAGAGAAATGTATTTTATTTTATCACTTTTAAAATGTCACTGATGAAGGCTACATTGAGCCGAAACATTTGAACTATTATTACAGATACTACAGAAATTAAAAATAAATATATTTTTGTATGAAGCTGTATATTTTTAGAAATAATGAATCTTTATGTAATACTTAAGTTATTTTACCATCACTTCATCCTTGGTCGTAACTTGTGATACCTAAATTTTTAATCAGTGAATGAGTATTGATCAAAACTGAATCCTGTCATTCATTAGTAGTGTATGCCTATGTGTGTGCAACTAGTTTCCTGTGTAGGAATGTTTCTTCTATAATATATAGAGCTGCCTGTCACTAATCTCTAAAATTAATGTTGTTGTGGTTTTTTACCACACTTTCTTGACCGTTCTATTTCTGCATTATACTACAGTATGTGTTCATGCATGCCTCTACCTCTTGTTGTGTTACAACTGACTCCAATCTAGAGATCCAGAACCGCCGTGTTAGTGAATAATTTTGAGAGACTATACCTCTCAGCTAGAGTTTGATTAACCGTTTCTAACAATTTCTTGGTGGGATTAGCTTGCAGAGTATAGTTGAATTTCATGATTGCATTTATTCACTTCAATGTTTTTTGTTTTTCTATTGCTTTTCCTTGTAGTGGGATGGAGTGGGTGAAGCTGCTTTCGATGTCTCTGACTTAGACTAGCTGTGAATGATGACTCAAGAAGTGTCAACATTTAATCATAGAGTTACCTGACATTGCTGAAGTGATGGCAAGGTGAGTGTTCTCTAGAGTGTGTTTGTAATAAGGAAGTATTGATTCCAATAGGTCTACATTGCTAGAAGGTATCACCAACACTCGGAGCAATTAGTGGCTCTGGCTAGCTTGTTGTGGTCACCTAGGACAAAAGTGTGTGTTTGTGTCACTAAATATGCATGTAAATAAGTACGTCAAGTAATGTAATCAGATGTCACTGTATATGAGACCAGTACTATCGCAAGATGTTGATAATCTTAGTGATCTGAATGCTAGTCCGTACTCTGGCAAGTTTCTGAAGGCTGATTTTATGCAATATAACCTGTGATTTTTGCCGATTTAATTCCTGGGGAACACTATTGCAGTCATAAGGAGTGATTAATGCAGTAACACATGATCCTGTGACTGTTCTGTTGGAAGATGTCTATTATTTCAGCTAACTTTATTTTGTGTAATCTATGACCTTCAGTGGCATTGGCATCAGCTGTGTCTAGTTCAGTTCTAGTTAGGAGGTTATACGTCCATGTATTCTACATAGCAATGAGTCTGTATGTAGGATAACAAGTTCTGTTCTGTTAATCAGTTTTGTCATTTAGTTGTTATGAGCAGGCCCGTCTCTGCTACTTTGAAGAGGGTCAGACCAGGAAGTGGGTGTGGTTTATCTGAATATAGGGTGTGTCTTAATTTAATAAGTATAGCTCAGTATTTGAAAAGATTGGTACATTCATGACAAACAATACATTGAATACAAGAACTGATGTGACAAACTAAATGAATTTTCCAAAAATATGCATACGACGGTCATTCATACTAATAAATTCATTTGCTATTTCTTCATTTTGAGATTATCTGTAAGTTCTTTATGAATGTGAAGAATCATTAACTGGTTCAGTCGTTCTGAGAATATTCTGCCCCATTACTTTTAGCATTTCATTCTGACTGTCACAGCAGACATATTTTTCTCTTTTCCTTTCTAACCATTCCTGAAACTGGGTAAGTATATATGTATACGATTAAGAAAAGGTTTAATGTTATAATCATAAACCTAACCTTAGGATCTTCTTCTGACATAACTTTCATCAGTTAAATTTCCTTGATCCAAGTCTCCACGAATTGCACAGCCTTGTCGAGCTAAGAACCTCAGACATCTCAAAATTTTCAAAAGACAATGTCTGTTTTGCTCTCTGTCCTTAGCCAGAGAACTTGACAACATCTCTCCTATGTTTGGTGTCTTTGGCTAGGTGGTCAAGGTTTCCAAATCAATTTTATGACACTTGCGCTTTTCATGTTTCCGAAAGCACTGGGTTCCTTCTTTCCAGTTAGTAAACCCTCGAAACAGCTTCATTAATAATGACATTAGCATAAAGAAGCTCCCCCCAAAACAAATATAGAATCATAGCTATTTGAAACTTACAAAAGCAGCATCATCTCCTTTCTTAAAAGTAATGTCCTTTAGCTACACAGCTTTCAAACAGAGATGGCAATGTACTGTGTCTTTGGCTTCATTGTAATGAAGCCAGGTCCAGCGCTTAAACCAACTGGCTTGAAAGCAACGTTCCACTCTAGTCTTTTTTCCAAACGTTCTCTTAGGAAAACTGAAGGTTAGAGGCTGGTGTGGAAGCTCTGGAAGATTTCCTAGAAAATCTTGGTCAGCAATTCCATCGTTGTTACCACTAGGCGGGGAAGCCATAAATCTGCTGCGAGAGCTACAAGATCGACGGGAGCAACTACTAAGAACGTGTGCGGTGAGACCCTTTACCGAAACAATCAATGATCCAATTGACGCACCCACCTTTCTAAAAAAACGGTCCGACCAAGGTCGGACTGGTCGGACTATCTACTGTGGCCCTGATGAGTTTCATATCACTAAATAACCAGCTGTAGCTGTACCAAGTAGAATGCTTGGTTTCCCTCGGTTGGAACATCTCTAAAAATATTCCAGTCTGCGGAACGTTTTAGTTCTTTAAGAACCTTTTAGAGGAGCCCTGCAATGGCAGTCAAGTGTGGGCACATCTGAACAATTTTTCAAATTTTATCCCATCTGTGATGGTCGCAGTATTTGCAGGTCCTCTGCTGACCTTTACCTGGGCTCGGGTGATGTGATGGTTGGCTTAATTACTGTGTGGGTAAAACCACTAAGATAATAGCAAATTTTTCTAGTTCTAACAGCCAATAATTATTTCAGCCAAGAATGACTGAATAACCACTAAGATATTTCATGGTACATAAATTATTCAACTCAGTCAGCCATATAGAAATACAACACACACAAAAAGTTAGAGCAGTCTTACGTCACAGGATATAGCACCTTATTATGTCATCTATTGTTTGTGGTCTTCCCAATTAGTGAGGGGAACTGGACAAACTACTTAATGTCAGCCTACCCGCCGCATAGCAGTAGGTAAAGGGTCCTGTGGGTCGAATGGGGGATGCGCTTCCCTCAGACTCAAGTTATTCATATAATCGCACACAGAGGGACAACGCAGGTATCCGCCGCCACCAGAGTTACCCCAAATCCCTTGACAGAATTATATAAAAGGTCTATCACAAGTTGGGACATGGAATAACTGAACACGTGGACTGACAGACAATGCTTAAATAGTAACACGGGGCTACGCCCACAACATGACATAAGATGAAGTCACTTCCTGCATTGCAGCGTAGAGTTCGAGCTGCGATGCAGGCACAAGCACGCACAACAAGATTACAGTCACGAGAACTGACAATCAACAACTGAACACATGACTCACGACCAAATAAGGATGACATAGAAATAACTAAATATAGAATGCATACAATTAAGACAAAGTACATGAAAACTAAATAAATGAAAAAATGTTCAATGTTCAGGTGGGCGTGGCTGCTGCCATGCCCACTCCACTATCCTCCAGACCCACAGCTCCCCCGGCTAAGCTTGGAGCCATGGGACGAGCTGATAACCCAGGGTCTGGATCCGTCTTCTTGATATCTTCTTCATTCCAGGACTGTCTCGAGAATCCGTCCGCATTCCCATGTTGAGATCCCGGTCTATATGTCAACACGATAGGTCTATCTTGAAGGGCAAGGGCGAATCGCAGGAGCCGTTTGTTCAAACCCTTCCCTGTCAGCAAAGCCAAACAAGCCTTGTGGTCAGTGATGACTTCCAGAGGCTTGGCATGCACAAGTCGCTCAAAATGTCTGATGGCTGCCACAATGGCCAGACTCTCCAATTCCGAGATAGTGTAGTTTTTCTCGGCAGGCCTAAGTTGTCTGCTGAAGAACGCAATAGGCAATTCCTCACCATCACGAACACAGTGTAGGCATGCGCCAATCCCATCGCCAGAGGCGTCAGTATACAGTTTCAATTCATCATCAGGGCTAGGAGTATATAACATCACATGGCCACATAACAAAGACTGCAACTCACGGAACGCAGAGCCCATCTCTCCAGTCCAAGTCACCAGATGTGGAGCCCGGAGAGAGGTTGCAGGAGTCAGACGAGAAGATAAATTACCAAAGCCTTTGATAAAGCGTCTATAGTAAGACATCGCCCCTAGGAAGGCACGCATATCTCTCTTGGTTCTCGGCCTAACAAACTCTTGTAATGCTTTCACTCGACTCTCTGGGATAGACATGCCTCCACCCCCAATCCTATGGTCCAAATATGTCAAGTAACGCCTCCCAAACACACATTTCCTCTTCTTTATTTTTAAACCAGCTACACCCAAGCACTCAATTACACTCTTAATATCCATCAAATGACTCTTCCAATTACGACTAAAAATGACTACGTCATCTATATAGTTGCAGCAAACACTCTTTACAGGTTCAAGGACACACTCAACAGCCGCTTGAAAAACAGCCGGAGCATTTTTCAGCCCGAAGGGCATTCGAACATAACGATACTTGCCCAAGGGACATACAAAGGTCGTCAGTTCACTGGACTCTGGATCCATCTCTATTTGATGAAAACCTGCAGTGAGGTCCAGAGTAGTCAAACAAGTACAGTTACCCACTCTCAGGAGGATTTCGTCCAAAGAGGGGACCCAATATCTAACCAGGGGGGTCACCAGGTTCAGCTGGCGGAAGTCCACACACAGCCTAACCGAACCATCTTTCTTCCTAACCGGTACTAACGGGGAAGACCACAAAGAGTTAGATTTGACGATAATACCCTCCTTTACTAGTTTGTCAATCTCATCCGACACAGCCTTCTCTATACCCACTGGTATGTTCCTACCTTGCTGAGAGACAGGAACAGCGTGCTCAGACAACACTATTTTACACATTGCATTCGAACACAGACCAGGGGCCTCACTAAAGTGGTCAGACAAATCTCTCAACACAGTCTCCAGTTCTTTCGCATTGTAACCAGGACACTTGTCCGGTGACAATAACGGAGAGCCACTCAACAAGGATTCCTCAATGCCCTTATCTTCAGCTACTAGGGTCACGGCACAGACATGCAAAGGTCTGGCGACATAATCTTTCAGATTGTTAACATGGGCAATCCTCACAGGATGCCCCTCTCCTTTCGCAACCTTAAAGGTCACTCGGGAGACTTTCTCTATGACATCATAAGGCCCTTCCCATGAAGCCTGGAGGGCAGCATGGACGCCCGGAACTCTCAACAAAACCTTATCACCTACATTGACACAACGATCACTTTTCCCCTTGTTGTAAGTACACGCACGGCCAACACTCTGTTTGGCTTCGGTGGCACAGGCCACGTCATGCAGGGTACTAAGTTGGTCATGCAATTTAACTAGCCACTCTTCCACATCCAATCCTTCAAACACATTATCTTTCCACCCATGATACAGCAGATCTAGGGGACCAGCTACTTCCCTCCCAAACACTAATCTGTGAGGGGAAAATCCAACGTCCCGGTTGGGTATCTGCCTGATGGCGAACAGAGCCAACGGGAGAAACTCGACCCAATCGAAACCAGCGTCCAGGGCCTTAGCCAACATCGGCTTCAGGGTCCCGTGGAGCCGCTCTACAACACCGTTCGATTGGGGTCTGTATGGGGAAGTCTTAACAGAATCGATAGCCAGCATGGAAAACAAGTTAGACATAAGTTTGGACAGGAAGATCGTCCCACGGTCCGACAGGACCCTAAGTGGGATGCCAGTCCTAGAGATGATCTGCATAAAGGACTGAGCTGCTTCCTCAGCCGACGCTGTCCTCATGGGAACTGCGTCTGGCCACCTGCACGCCATGCACACATAAGTGAACAAATATTTGGCACCACGCCTCCCTTTAGGAAGGGGGCCAACGAGGTCAACGGCCACAGACTCGAACGGCACACTCAAAATTTTCCGCTCGACCATTAGGGCTTTCTTATTCCCCGACCGATTTAACCTTAGACAAACATCACAACTTTTGACATATTTCACTATATCTCCATGGATGCCAGGCCATACAAACCTGGAACCCAACATACGCCTCATCCCACGAACACCGATGTGAGCAGTGTTATCATGTGCCAGTCTCAGAGCTTTGGCACGCTTAGACTGTGGGAGAACTAACTTAACACACTCATTCCCTGCCTCATCCATAGACTTGTGGACAAGGAGACCATTGTCCGACCACGAGTAGCCATTCATGGACTTGTCAGCTAGGAACCTGATGTGGGTCAAAGAATCATCACATTTAATATCAGACACAACAGAATCAACACCAGAGTTTTCACATGCACTGGGACAAACAATATCTGAAACAACCTCCTCGGAATCGACAACAACGGGAAGAGAGACCTGGCTCAACTGCACATCATCCATAATTTCTTCAGAATCTAAACCAAGCCCAGCACCCGAAGCATCACAATCAACAACCGAAGCAACACCATCCTTCTTCTTCCCAGCATTCAACTCAAAACCCGTATCAATCTGAGCCAGTCTCTCACACTCCCGATTGAAGCTCACAGGATTGGCATCAGAGACATCAGAAACACTTTCTGCAATGTTACTCTTTCTCACACTCTCTCTCATTGAACTAGTAATGGCATTGACGGATGCACTTCTCTGGGTGCTACCAGAGCCCAGGGAGGTCTTACAAGCCTCCCGCGGGGTAGTAGCAGAGCCAGCATCACCCTGGGGTGATGTCTGAACGCCCGAGGTATCATCGGGATGCCCTGCCCCTCGTGCCCTGGGAGGAGCACTCGAGGCAGCGTCCAGAAGAAGGCGGGACGCCATAGAGCCATCCATGGGGACTGAAAACAATACTTTGTGACACAAATCGTCCTCATGGGCAACAGCAACAACAGACATGAAGGACTTGCCTCCATATTCAAAATCCACCTCTGCTGTTTGGAGTGTCTTGGTCATACCATTCCACCCCTTCACTCTCACTCTCTCATCCAACAGTTGGTTTTCATAGACCAAACACCCGGGAACAATTGTAATCTCAGCTCCCGTGTCGGGAACAATGAGACAATCCATCCCATTAACCATACCCTTTACATGGGATGCACCCTCCTGGACAGCTACCAGGCTGGCATTGTAGGTGCGACTCCCTTTCTTCACATCCACCTTCTTATTATCCAATTTACTCTCAAACTTGCTATTATTGCCACCATTAGTCCTGTTTCTATACGGACACTCAGGGACCTCGTGTCCCGGCTCATTACAAGAATAACACACGACTCTTGGAACACCACCACCCTGCTCATTGTTAGATCTGAAACGGCAGTCATAGGCCCTATGCCCAAATCTGTGACATACATAACACTTGATGCCTCTAAACCCAGTACTATAATTAGGACTGCGGTTCTGTCTCACAACAGGGGTCTCTGGTTCGGCCGTTTGAAAGGACAGTGCTACTCGGTTGAGGTCCTTGAAGGACCCAACCTCATGCGCATCCATCAGCATGCGCTGACTAGCTGGACACGAGGCTCGGAAGATAGCCTTGGTGAAAAACAGCAGCACCTCTGTCTTGTTCACAGTTGCCATGTCGACCGAATCTACCAGTCCCTTGAGGTAAGCATAGGACTCCAGCGAATTCATAGATTTCGTAGCAGACGAAAAATCCTCAATCAGTTTTATACCCAATGCAGTTTTGCTAGAGCCCAACCCTTCTATAAGCAGCTCCTTCAGCTCAGCGTACGACGTATTTGCTCTATCTATAGAAGCAACACAAGCAATGCTGGTTTTTGACTGAAGCTTTTGCAGCAAGACGGTTTTGTAACGAGCTCTGGGGCAGCCTAGATCAGCAAGGTCTGCCTCCAGCTTCTTGATGAACTTCATAATGTCAGTACCGTCTTTGTGAGGCGCAAGAGCAGCAATCTGTCTGGTCAAATCACCCCCTACACTGACACCTGAGGCCCCACCCGAGGGCCCCATATTTCTCATTGCCTCAGTGAAAGAACGCACAAACGTCCTCATGAGGTCTGAATCACCGTCCCCAACACTCTGACTATTCTCATCACCCCTACCTGGGTTAACATAATCTACACCATCCTGAGGAACACTACCCAACCTTCTGGGCGAACTATTTTCCTCCAAATATCTAGACTCATTCGAATACTCATCCATATCAATATCTGAGTTCTCACTAATAGCACTCAGTTGTCTCGTCAAGACCAAAGGCTTCTTAGACACGACTAAAGAACTCTCACTACAAACTGACTCACTATCAACACTACTAAGCGAGTGGGACACGTCCCCAGACTTCCCAGCACCCTTACTACTCTTTTGGACTCTCACCTTACTTGTCAGTACACTATACGAACTGTCTGACCCGTTCTCAATGCCCGAGTCCACTTGATGTTTCAGTTTACAAGCTCTGTCTTTCCTCTCTCTCCGGCTCATCCACACCAGTGACCTGAACACAGAGAAACAAACAACAGCACACACAATGAATCACAAAATCGTCAGCAACCAAAGATATCACACAATCAAAACCCTGTGAAACTTCTGAACAAATGATTGGCTCTATGTCGTGAAGGCCCGAATGTTAACTCGTCAGTCCAACAGTTCCAAGGAGTCAAGTATGCACGGAAGAATCCAGACAACGACTAAAGGCACCACCAGATCACTCGAATGACGTGAAGCACCACCGCTGCCGCCAATTGTGGGTCGAATGGGGGATGCGCTTCCCTCAGACTCAAGTTATTCATATAATCACACACAGAGGGACAACGCAGGTATCCGCCGCCACCAGAGTTATCCCAAATCCCTTGACAGAATTATATAAAAGGTCTATCACAAAGTTGGGACATGGAATAACTGAACACGTGGACTGACAGACAATTCTTAAATAGTAACACGGGGCTACGCCCACAACATGACATAAGATGAAGTCACTTCCTGCATTGCAGCGTAGAGTTCGAGCTGCGATGCAGGCACAAGCACGCACAACAAGATTACAGTCACGAGAACTGACAATCAACACCTATCAACAACTGAACACATGACTCACGACCAAATAAGGATGACATAGAAATAACTAAATATAGAATGCATACAATTAAGACAAAATACATGAAAAC